>ERZ1023440.59-NODE-59-length-48749-cov-283.999281_pt1 | contig 48749 bp, 43 predicted proteins | sample MGYA00380520_ERZ1023440 | MGnify/ENA primary metagenome ERZ1023440 (study PRJEB33173, sample SAMEA4830335) | metagenome | study: EMG produced TPA metagenomics assembly of the PRJEB25223 data set...
ATTATTTAAACTTTCATTATTTAAACTTTCATTATTTAAACTTTCATTATTTAAACTTTCATTATTTAAACTTTCATTATTTAAACTTTCATTATTTAAACTTTCATTATTTAAACTTTCATTATTTAAACTTTCATTATTTAAACTTTCATTATTTAAACTTTCATTATTTAAACTTTCATTATTTAAACTTTCATTATTTAAACTTTCATTATTTAAACTTTCATTATTTAAACTTTCATTATTTAAATTTTGATTGATAGGATTATCTATTTCTTGATTTAAAATTGGTTTGGGTTCTTGATAAATCACTTCATGAGTGGCAAGCGGACGAAACGCAAGCAGTCGCAAAATCCCCATTTCCAACGCCTGCATGGGCGTACTGGCAAGGCGAACGCTGTCTCGTGCCTTAACACTAATCTCATAATAAAGCTGTATGACATCGGCAGGCAAGGTGCGAGCAAGCTCATAAAACGCCTGTTTTTGCTCATCGTTCATATCAAGGGGCATATCGGGCAAAATCTGCACGAGTGCCATCGCATGAAAGCTGTCCACAAGGCGGTCAAGCAAGGCGGTAGCGTCCACCATTTGCTCACGCATTCTGGCGATGTGGCGAGCCACGCCCGAGCGGTCATCGTGATAAATATCACGCACCAAATCCAGCACATCAAGGCTATCCACAAGCCCGAGCATCTCCATGACGGTATCCGCCCCCACCTGCCCGCCACCAAACGCAATGGCTTGGTCGGTCAAGGATAGGGCATCACGCACTGAGCCTTTGGCGGACTGAGCCAGTTGCCACAGGGCGGTATCATCGTGGGCGATGTTCTCAGCGTGCAGGATTTTGGCTAAGTGGGCGTGGAGCAACGCTTGCGACATCGGACGAAGCACAAATTGCAAACAGCGAGAGACAATGGTAATGGGGAGCTTTTGTGGGTCAGTGGTCGCTAGGATAAATTTGACGTGCTCAGGCGGTTCTTCGAGCGTTTTTAACAGGGCATTAAACGAATGCGTGGAGAGCATATGCACTTCGTCAATGAGATACACCTTGTACCGCCCTTGGGTGGGGGCGTAGGGGACATTTTCTAGCAAGTCCCGAGTGTCTTCTACTTTGGTGCGAGAGGCAGCGTCAATCTCAATTAGGTCAATAAACCGCCCATGATCAACACTGATACAAGTATCACACACACCGCAAGGAGTGCTGGTGATGCCTGTTTGGCAATTTAGGCATTTTGCCAAAATCCGTGCAATGGTCGTCTTACCCACACCCCGAGTACCTGTAAACAGATAAGCATGGTGCAATCGCCCTGCATCAATGGCGTGTGATAAGGCCTGGGAGACGTGAGTTTGTCCCAATAATTCGCTAAAATTTTTGGGGCGGTATTTGCGTGCTAAAACTTGGTATTCGGACATGACAGATGGGCAAAGCGGTATAAATTTATGCCATTATACCGCATTTTGTCTATTTAGAATACCGATTTTGGCTTTACTTATGGCTGACCACACGTTTTAACCACGGTTGATTTTTCAAAAGTTGATTTTATTCAAAAGCCATTTGAATGCCCATCAAGCACTTGCCATCAGACTGGCATTACCTCCTGCTGCTGTGGTGTTGTAGCTTTGGCTAATCTCATGATAAAGGCGTGCCATATCAAAGTTGTCTGTGGCATCAATCACACGGCGAATCGCCCCATCAAGCTCCGACAATCGCACTTTTTCATGAACAGCTAACTCGGACAACGCCACGATGATGGTGTTTTTATCCACATTTTCTTGCTCCATCACCTCTAACACCCCTGACAGCTCATTAGCATAAGAGGCAAGCTCATGCTCTGGTGTGATGTGTGCCTTAGTACCATTTAGGGCAAGCACAACAAGAGATGCCAACGCCTTATCCAATGCACCATTTGTCAAAGCAACCGAGTGCGGGGCGCGCCATGATAGGGTATTGGTCTCGCCTGTTGGCCCTTGTAGGGTGGTCTGGGCGTGGTTGAGTGCCGTTTGATAAGCGTGTTTGATGGTGCCGTCTAGATTGACACCCACCGACTGAGCAACGTCCATGACACGAGCCACAATGTTCTCATAAGTCGTGGCAGACTTATCAAGGGTCGGTATGTCCCATCTGTCCAGACGGCTTAGGCGTTGCAGATAAAAGCACCCGCCTGCCTTAGGCCCTGTGCCTGACAGACCGTGACCGCCAAAGGGTTGTACGCCCACCACCGCTCCGACGATGTTGCGGTTGATATAGACGTTGCCTGCCTGTATGCGACTGGTGATGTGCTCTATCGTGCCATCGATACGACTGTGCACGCCATGCGTTAGGGCATAGCCTTTTTTGTTAATGCTGTCTATCACGTCATCAAGCTCATGAGCTTGGTAGCGGACAACGTGCAGTACAGGTCCAAAGACTTCCTTTTTAAGCTGTGATAGGTCTTTTAGCTCAAACAAAATCGGAGCGACAAAAGTGCCTTCTTCGCCATCTGTGACACGCACTTCATGGTAGTCGTTGGTTTGTTTTAAGGTGTTGATGTGGTCTAGTAAGTTCGCTTGGGCTTCGCTGTCAATCACAGGCCCCACGTCCGTACTAAGCAGGCGTGGGTCGGATACAACAAGCTCATCCATCGCCCCCTTTATCATCTCAATCATAGGCTCAGCAATGTCTTCTTGGATACATAAGATACGCAAGGCAGAGCAACGCTGACCTGCCGAGTCAAAGGCAGATGCCAATACATCGGCACAGACTTGCTCAGGTAGAGCGGTAGAATCCACAATCATGGCGTTCATACCCCCTGTCTCAGCAATGAGTACGGGATTGTCAGAGCGTTTGGCAAGCAGGGTATTAATGCGTTTGGCGACGTCTGTTGAACCTGTAAAAATCACGCCATCAATACGCTCGTCCGCCGTCAAAGCACCACCCACATCCCCAGCACCCAGCACCAGTTGCAAGACATTGGCGGGAATGCCCACTTCATGTAGCCATGAGACCGCCAAGTGGGCGATGATGGATGTCTGTTCGGCAGGTTTGGCAACGACTGTGTTGCCCGCACACAAGGCAGAGACCACTTCGCCAACAAAAATCGCTAGGGGGAAGTTCCACGGGCTAATCGCCACCACCGTGCCTAGTGGCGTGCTTAGGTTTAGCCGTTCGCATTCATCGGCATAATAACGGCAAAAATCCACCGCTTCACGCACTTCGGCAATGGCGTTGAGCAGGGTCTTGCCCGCTTCACGCACCGCCACCATCATAAGTAGCGCCATACGTCTGGGCTCTTCCATCAAGTCAGCAAAGGTTCGTATCATGTCAGCACGCTGTTTTGGCGAGACGTTTTGCCATGAGCGTTGGGCATTGATGGCAACCCCAATCACATCTGACACAACATTTGGGTCAATAAAGGCTACCTGTCCGACCACATCGGTGTGATTGGCAGGATTTCGCACGGCAAAGGCAGGCGTATGGACGACATCATGATAAGTCAAGGAGCTAACGTTAAAGTCAATACCGCTCGCCATCTCCATGTCGTCTTGGAGCTGAGCTAGGACATGCTCATTGGACAAATCCATGCCCCATGAGTTTTTGCGTTCGCCATAGATGTGGCGTGGGTTTGGCGTGAGTGGGTTTGGCGTGATGTTACCCATGTCAATCTCATCTAGAGGCGAGATGACCAGCTCATCAATGCTCACCTTTTCGTCCACGATACGATTGACAAACGATGAGTTCGCCCCATTTTCCAAAAGGCGACGTACCAGATAGGCAAGCAGGGTCTTGTGTGTGCCCACGGGGGCATAGATTCGCACACGGCGACCGAGTTTGTCGCCGACTACTTGGTCATACAATGTCTCGCCCATGCCATGCAAGCATTGAAATTCAAAATCAAGCTCCTTACCCATCTCATAGATGGTTGCCAGCGTTTGGGCGTTGTGCGTGGCAAATTGGGGGAAAATGGCATCTTGGGCGGACAGCAGTTTTTTGGCACACGCCAAATAAGACACGTCTGTGTGGACTTTGCGGGTATAGACAGGGTAACCGTCCATGCCGTCCACCTGAGCCCATTTAATCTCGCTGTCCCAATACGCCCCTTTGACAAGGCGAATCATGAGTTTTTGTCCGTTACGGCGAGCTAAGTCAATGAGATAATCAATGACAAAAGGACAGCGTTTTTGGTAGGCTTGCACCACAAAGCCAATGCCACGAAAACCCGCCAAATCAGGGTCGGACACCAAGGCTTCCATGAGTTCAAGCGACAGCTCCAAGCGATGAGCTTCTTCGGCATCGATGTTTAGCCCGATGTCATACTCTTTGGCAAGTAAAAATAATGCCTTTAATTTGGGCAATAGCTCACTCATCACACGAGCGTGCTGTGAGCGAAAATATCTGGGATGAATGGCGGACAGCTTAACTGATATGCCATTGCCATCATAAACCCCACGCCCTTTGGCATCTTTGCCGATGGCATGAATGGCACTGACATAATCATTAAAATAACGGTCAGCGTCCGCCTGCGTCATGGCAGCTTCACCAAGCATATCAAAGCTAAAACGATAGCCCAAACGTTCACGCTCTTTGCCATTGCCAAGGGCTTCTTCTATCGTCTGCCCTGTCACAAACTGCTTGCCAAGGAGTTTCATGGCATAGTTCACGCCACCACGAATAAAGGGCTCTCCGCCTTTTTGTAGCACACGAGTCAAAGCCGAACCCATCGAGTCGTCCGACACATCGGCGGTCAGCTTGCCTGTCAAAACAAGCCCCCAAGCGGCAGCATTGACAAACATGGACGGGCTGTTACCGACATGACGTCGCCAATCCCCGTCGGCAAGCTTATCACGAATGAGCTTATCTCTGGTGGCGTTATCAGGGATGCGTAGCAGGGCTTCGGCAAGACACATCAGGGCAATACCTTCTTCGCTAGACAACGAAAACTCATGCATGAGAGCATCCACGCCCGATGACTTGGAGCGGTCGGCACGCACTTGGGTGATGAGCGAGCGAGCCAGTGAATGGATGCTGTCTTTTTGGGCTTGGGTAAAGTCAAGCGTGCTTGCCAAATTTCGTACCGCCACCGCTTCATCCAAGCGATAAGCGGCGGTAATGGCATCTTTTAATGGGGATTGTGCATGAGTAAAATGAAACATGAGTTTTCCTTTGATTTTTGTTAATAACGGACAATTTTAACACAAATTTGGGCGGTGTTAATATGATTTTCATCCCAAAATTTTTACCCTTGTATATTCCAGCCATAAAAAATCGGCATTAAAAAATACCGATGTGATGGTCGCCAAGGTTTGCTATTAGGTTTTATTTAACAATGTCACAATTCCATAACCCGCAAGCACCAACAACAACCCACAAACAAAAATGGTGGTTTTGGGAAAATTACGATAACATTTATCCCAAAACCACCCCAGCACTTCACGAAAGAACAGCTCCCACACCACCCACACCACAAAACGCAGTGGAGCGAGCAGTAGGCGGGAGATCTCTTCCATACTCTTAGCCCTTATGTCTCATGTGCGGGAACAAAATCACATCACGAATGCTTGGAGCGTTGGCAAAGAGCATGACAAGGCGGTCAATGCCAATGCCCTGCCCTGCGGTGGGCGGTAAGCCGTATTCCAACGCCTCAATAAAGTCGGCATCATAGTGCATCGCTTCGTCATCGCCTGCGTCTTTTTCGGCAACCTGCTGGCGGAAACGCTCGGCTTGGTCAATGGGGTCATTAAGCTCGCTAAACCCATTGGCAAGCTCACGCCCACCGATAAACATCTCAAAACGGTCGGTAACGTGCGGATTGTCATCGTTACGGCGAGCCAGTGGCGACGTTTCGGCAGGGTATTCGGTGATAAAAGTCGGTTGGCGAAGTTTGGTTTCTACCGTCTCTTCAAAGACAATCGTCTGCAATTTACCCAAACCAAAAGACGGTTTAACTTCTTCTTTTAACTCATTTTTGACAAAAATTGCCAAAAATTCACGGTCATTGACATTGTCGGCGGTAAAGGTCGGATTATGCTCCAAAATCGCATCAAACATCGTGATTTTCTTAAATGGACCTTTAAAACTAAATACTTCATCGCCATACGGTACATCGGTCGTACCCAAAATATCGGTCGCCAATGTTTCAAGCATACGCTCGGTTAGACTCATCAAATCCTTATAATCGGCATAGGCTTGATAGAACTCAATCATCGTAAATTCAGGGTTGTGGCGAGTGGATACGCCTTCGTTACGAAAGTTACGGTTAATCTCAAACACACGGTCAAACCCACCGACAACAAGGCGTTTTAGGTACAGCTCAGGGGCGATACGCAAAAACAGCTCCATGTCAAGGGCGTTGTGGTGCGTTACAAATGGACGAGCAGACGCACCACCAGGGATGACGTGCATCATCGGCGTTTCTACTTCCATAAAACGCTCGCCCACCAAAAACGCACGAATGCCAGAGACGACTTTGGCACGGATTTCAAAGGTTTTGCGGGTGTCTTCGTTGACCATTAAATCAAGGTATCTTTGGCGGTATTTGACTTCGGTGTCGGTTAAGCCGTGGAACTTATCAGGCAAGGGACGTAACGACTTGGTCAAAAGCTCAAAGTCTTCTAGGTGAATGTACAAATCACCCTTGCCCGAACGCCCAATATAACCGCTCGCCCCAACAATATCGCCCAAATCTAAGGATTTAATCAACTCCAAGGTCTCGGTAGGTAGCCCTTTTCTGTCCACATAGAGCTGAATCCGCCCTGTCATGTCGCTAATCACGATAAACGAGCCACGGTTTAGCATGACACGTCCTGCCACTTTGGCATAAGTCTTATTGCCTGCTTCGGCATCGGCTTCTAGGGTTGCTTTATCCACATCGGCAAATTTGTCTTGCAAATCGGCACAATAATCGGTCGGCTTAAAGGTGTTAGGATAAGCGGTTTTGCCTTGCTCACTTGCCTTTTGTTTTAATACATCTAGCTTTTCAAGACGTTGGCGAATAAGTTCGTTGGTGTCGGTCAATTCGGTTTTGGTTTGGTCGGTCATGGGCGTTCCAGTTTTGGTTAGGGTTTGGTTAAGTTAAATAAAGGTAGTGGTTCAAAAAAGTATGCTGAACTAGGTTTTCCGTTCGCCCTGAGTTTATCGAAGGGTAGCGGAAAACCGTCATGGTTTGACAAGCTCACCACAAACGGTTTTCTTTTGTAGCATATCTTTTAAACCAGAAACAAATAAAATGTTTGGTTTAAAATTTATTAAATAAGCAATATGCCAATTTAATAAAAATCATTTATCAATCCACACAAAGGGTCTGTGCTTGTCCGTCATGGATAAAACTGCGACAGCCAAATGGATTATTATTTGCTTTACATACGCCTGTGATTGGGGTATTTATGTTTTGGGCATTGTCAGATTTAGGTTCGCACGCCCCACTTTGGCAGTCATCGCCCTTGGTACACGTTTTGCCTGCGTCAGGATAAGTGATGATACATTTATCAAATTGTAGCATACCCACTTTTTGCACTTTTCCGCCTTGTTTTTGGCATTCGGTAATCTCGGCAGGGCTTGCGTTTTTGGATTGAAATTCAATTATCTTTTTTGGGACGGATTTTTGGGTTTCTTGAATATTTTCATTATGAGATGAATGAACACAGCCTATTAAAGATAAAGCCAAAGTGGCAACAAATAATAATCTCATGGTTTTATCCCTTATCTAAATAAACTTCTTAATTTATCAGCAAAACTTTGTTTTTCATCTTCAAAAGAAATATCCAAATCTACCGACCAAACAACAAAATAGCCATATTGCCCCTTTCTTACTTCACCGCCAACTTCACGCCCTTTATCTGTTAAAAAGACATTTTTGCCTTTTAATTCAATATAGCCATTTTCGGCAAGCATTTTGGTAAATTCATTGTTATCAATGCCAAATTTTTCTGCCAATTTAGCAGTGGTAACTTTATCATAATTTCTGAGCTTGGTGTTTTCTGTTTTTGGTTGCTCTTGGTTTATTGTCGGTTTTTCGGTATCGGCTGATAATCTTACTTCTTCACTAATGCGAATAATACGCAAAACTTCTTCATAAGTATCAACATATAATTGACTGTCATTATTTTTATCAATCAATACACCCATTTCATTATTATTGACTTGGCTAAATTCATATAAATTTAGACTGGTAATAATACATTCATGTTCATTTAAATAACATTTGGCGTGTAAGTTTTTACAAAAACTTGTTCTAACAAAAGTCAATTCTTTGAGCCAATTTATCTCTTGTGGCGATAATTCACTTTTACCATAAACAATGCGAATGTCAATTTTTAGGCGGTTTTTATCTTCTAGCAATTCTTTAATACGCTCATTAAATTGCAAATAAGGGCTAATTAACACCAATCTATCGGTTGCCTTTTTAATCAATTCTTCTAAATGATAAGTCGTACCACTGGTGTTTAAAAATTTTGCCATAATTATCTCCTAATTTATTCCGCCCCCACACTCGCCATTAAATCGGCTTGGTGTTCACGCAAGAGTGCATCAAGCAATTCGCCCAAATCGCCTTCCATGATAGCGTCCAGCTTATAAAGCGTTAGATTGATACGGTGGTCGGTCATTCGCCCTTGTGGGAAATTATAGGTGCGGATACGCTCGGAGCGGTCGCCTGAGCCAACCAAATTTCGTCTCATGTCGCTTGTGGCATCAAGCTGGGCTTGGACTTTGGCTTGTTGGATTTTGGCAACAAGCATTTTCATCGCCTTGTCTTTGTTAGCATGCTGTGAGCGTTCTTGTTGGCACTCGGCAACCACGCCTGTGGGAATGTGCGTGATTCGCACGGCAGAATCGGTGGTATTGACGTGCTGACCGCCCGCCCCGCTTGACCGATAGGTATCAATGCGTAAGTCGGCAGGGTTAATCTCAACCGTGTCATCAAGCTCAATCTCAGGCATAATCGCAACCGTACAAGCGGACGTATGTACACGCCCTTGGCTTTCGGTGGCTGGCACACGTTGCACCCGATGAGCCCCACTTTCAAATTTGAGTCGCCCATACACGCCCACGCCCGACACTCGGGTGATGATTTCTTTGTAGCCCCCATGCTCGCCTTCGTTGGCGGATAGGACTTCCACTTGCCAGCCTTGGGATTGGGCGTATTTTTGGTACATACGGAACAAATCGCCACTAAATATCGCCGCTTCATCGCCTCCTGTCCCTGCTCGGATTTCCAAAAAGGCGGTCGCCTTGTCGTTGGGGTCTTTGGGGAGCATCATGACGTTGAGAATTTCGGTTAATTCGTCAATTTTGGATTTTGCTGTCTCTATCTCGTCTTGTGCCAGCTCTTTCATATCAGGGTCGGCAAGCATTTCGCTTGCGGTCGCCAAATCTTCTTCGGCTTGGCAAAACCTGCCCCAAGCGTCCACAAGCTCGGACAAATCACTATGCTCAACCGACAAGGCACGGAATTTTTTGCTGTCAGAAATGGTGTCAGGGTCGGACAACAGGGCGGTAACTTCTTCAAATCTGTCCGCCATTTGGTCTAGGCGGTGGCGTAGGGATTCTTTCATGATTATTATCTAAACTATCAAAACGTGTTATTTTGCCATAAATTGTCAAATTTTGCCAATGTTTTTAGCGTTTAACTAGCCACACCCCACTTTCTATATGGTGTGTATAGGGGAATTGGTCAAATAAGGCAAAGCGTTTTATTTCGTGAGTTTCATTTAAAAATTGTAAGTTTTCAAATAAAGTATCAGGATTGCATGAAATATAAATAATATTATCAAAATTTGCCAAAATCTTTAAGGTCTCATCATCAATCCCTGCTCGTGGCGGGTCGACAAAAACGGTATTAAAGTCATACGTTTTAATATCAATATCACTCTCGGCTAATCGTCTAAATTCACGCTCGCCATTATGGGCTTGGCTAAATTCTTGGGCGGATAAGCGAGCTATGGCAATATTAGAGATATTATTATAATCAATCGCCCATTTGGCAGAATTGACCGATGATTTTGCCATTTCAGTTGCCAGAACTTGATTAAAATACCTAGATAACGGCAAGGTAAAATTGCCATTACCACAATATAATTCTAACAAATCTTTTTTATTATGTTGGCTAATATTATCCGCCACATCACAGGCAAAGTTTAGCATATGACGGCATACATGGGCATTGGGCTGACTAAATCCGCCTTCTATTTGCTGATAATAAAAATCTTGGGATTGCCCTTTTATATCCACGCTCATTTTTTCAATGACAAAATCATCATCTAATACCAATTTTTGTCCACGACTTCGCCCAATAAGTTTGACATTTAATTTATCCGCCAATGAATTTGCCAATGTTTGCCAATGCTCATCTAACTTTTTATGATAAATTAAGGTAACCAGCATTTGCCCATATTGTGTATTTAAAAAATCAATTTGAAATAATTTATCTTTTAATAGACTATGTTGTTTTAATTCATTTAATAAAACAGGCATTAGCTCGTTAATAGCACGGCTGGCAATGGCAAAATCGGTAATTTCAATCACCTTTTTTGATTTACCGTCTCGCTCAAACATCGCATAAAACATATCGTCCGCCCCGTCTCGCTCGGTATGCCAAATTCTAAATTCGGCACGCTGGCGAAAATGGCTAATCGGCGATTCATAGACTTCTAAGGTAGGTGGATTAAAAAGGGCGAATTGGGTACTAATGCGGTCAATCTTGGCGGATAATTGGGCGTGGTAGTCATCGTGCGTAAAGGCGGTGTGTGTCATGGCGGTATCATTGCAAATAAAACCGTCATTTTATAAAAATATTCGCCAAAAAGCAAATGGCACGCTATAATGGTGCTTTTGTTAATCACACTCCATTTACCCAAATGACTGTCAAGAAAATCCTGCTTATCGGTGCCGAATGCACCGGAAAATCCACGCTCGCCCACGCCCTAGCGGACAAACACAACACCACTTACACGCCTGAATACCTGCGAACCTACCTAGAACAAAAGCCAACAGACTATGTCTGCACCTTTGATGATTTAACACCCATCGCACAGGGGCAAATGGACAGCGAACAGCGTGCGGTTGTTACCGCCAATCGCTATTGTTTTATAGATACGTCATTATTACTGCTGCATATTTATAGTCAGCATTATTTTAATAAAACGCCTGATATTATTTTAAAGCATTTAAATAATCAATATGATTTGATTTTAGTTACCGATGAGATTGGTATTACATGGATAGATGACGGCATGAGAGATTTACCCAATGGGCGTGAGCAAATGCGACAAACGATTATTAAAGAATTAGAAAATCGCCAATTACATTATCACGCCATTTCGGGTAATTTGGAGAATAGAATAAAACAAGTTGGGGAATTATTAAAAGGTCTTTAATTTTATAATTTTAATAACAATAAAAAGAGCGAAAATAATCCGCTCTTTTAGTAAAACCAGTTTTCCGTTCGCCCTGAGCCTGCCTGCGGGTAGGAAAACCGTTATGGGCAGGCATAGCTCACCACGAACGGTTTTCCTTAATTCGGGGTTTTGCAGGAAGTCTATTGTATCAATGATTTTTATCACACCTTCTTAACAATCACCGAACCAATTGAATACCCCGCCCCAAACGAGCAAATCACCGCCAAATCACCGCTGGCAATGCCGTCTTGGCAACGATGAAACGCAATCATCGGGCTTGCCGAACTGGTATTACCAAATTCATCAATGACAATCGGAGCAATGGATTTATCTGCGTCCTTGCCCATAACGGTGCGTAAAATCAAATCAATCATGTTAATGTTGGCTTGGTGTAGCCACAGTTTTTTGACTTTGTCGGTGCTGATATTATTCTCTGCCAAATGCGTGCTGATAATCTCAGACACTTTGGGGCAAACTTCACGGAACACTTTACGCCCTTCTTGCAAGAATAATTTATCAGTAACAGGCTCGGTCATATCAGGATACATGGACGTTTTGGCGTGCAAAAACTCACTTCTATCCATAAAGCCAAATTCGTTTTTGATGTTGGTTGAAAACTGTGTCCACAGCTTACTATCTAGCACCTCATAACCTTTTGGCGTGTCTGTCTCTTCAATGATGGTCGCTGCCGCCACATCGCCAAAAATAAAGTGGCTATCACGGTTACGCCAGTTGAGATGAGCGGACGTAATCTCGACATTGACCACGGCAATGCGTTTGGCAACACCACCTTTTATCATACCGACCGCTTGGGCGATACCAAAAGTCGCCGCACTACACGCCACATTGGTATCAAAGGCAAATCCGCCCACCATACCGACCGCCTGCTGAATCTCAATGGCAATGGCAGGATAGACACGCTGAAAGTTGGAGCAAGCACAGATAATGCCGTCCAAGTCTTTGCCTTCCAAGCCTGCATTGGCTAAGGCTTGGTTAAGTGCGTCCGTCCCCATCTCCGCCATGATAGACAGCTCTTCGCCAAGTTTGCGGGCAGGGAAAATCGGTGCCATGATATTCGGGTCTAAAATACCTTTTTTATCAATGACATAGCGTGATTTGATGCCTGACGCTTTTTCGATAAATTCTACGGTAGAATGCTGTAAAGCCGTCTTTTCGCCAGACTCAATGGCTTGGGCGTGGGCTTGGTTGTAGTTATCTACATAGGTGTTGAATGCCGTTACCAACTCTTCGTTGGTGATTTTGTCTTTGGGAATGTGTAGCCCTGTGGCGGTGATGCAAATGGTCATAGATACTCCATTTTTGTTTTGAAAAATTTGGTTACAGTTTAGCACACTTTTGCCTAAAAAAATAGCATACATTTGTAAGCTATTTGTCATTGTTGCTTATCGGTATTGTTAAGATGATGGGATTGTTCATGACAAAATAATAAGGGCAAATCTTCTTTGCCCTTATAAAAAACCGCCCATCAAACACCCCATTCTCAACTTTGTATAAGTGATTAATTTATCAAGGGCGAATATGATTCGCCCCTACAACCCAAAATAATTATCAAATATCAATAAGTTGGTATTTTAAGTTGAGATTGAAGTATCAAACCTTATAAAATAAAGTTGTCAAGCTTAACTTCAAACACCCCTTCCACCTTGGCAAAATCAATGGCATCTGCACCACCTTCGCCATCGGCATCATAGGATAGAACTTTGGTGTCTTTATTGTAAGTGATACGCTCGGTTAGGGTGCTTGCGTCCACATCAAAGACCGCTTTGTCAAGTTTGATTTTGTCGCCCGTCTCAAAGTCGGTAATGGTATCCATCGTGCCATTTAGCAGGGTACTAAACACAAAAATATCATCGCCATCGCCCCCTGTCAAAATGTCCGCCCCCAAACCGCCAATTAAGGTATCGTTCCCTGCCTTGCCAATTAGGGTATTGCCCATGTTGTTGGCGGTCAGTACGTTGTCAAGCTCGTTGCCTGTGGCGGTTTTGGCGGTAATACCAATCAAAGTCAGGTTTTCAAGCTCCTGCCCATTTAGGTCAAAATCAACATGACTAAACACGCTGTCCACCCCTTCGCCTGCAAGCTCGGTAATGCTATCGCCTGTGCTGTCGATGATGTAAGTGTCGTCCCCGACCCCGCCGATGAGCGTATCATTGCCAAGCCCGCCATCTAGCACATCATTGCCAAGCCCGCCACGAATGGTATCGCCCCCTGCTCCGCCAAAGATGTGATTGTCCGCATCGTTGCCTGTCAATGTGTCGGCATATTCCGAGCCAATCAAATTCTCAATCTGCGTGCCATAACCAATAAAGGCTTGACCTTCGGTATAATTATAGACATTATTGGTAAAGTTCCAGTTGTCAGGGTTATCACGAATGGTCTGAGCCAGAGCATTTTTGTCCTTGCCGACCACCATATCTGTGTCGTTTAGATCAAAATAATCAGCAAATGTTACGGTAGATAAGTTTTTGATGGCAAAGGTTTTTTGGCGTTCATCGCCCACATAAATCCACGAACCAGGGGTTAGATTGACGTTTACGCCTTGGGTTTCGTTGGACGCATAAAGGTATCCACACCATTCCCGTCCCAAATATAGCGGTCGCCATCGCCCAGTACGGTGTTGTAATTTTTGAAAGTATAGACATCATCGCCTGAGCGGGCATTGGGATTGACCCCAAATTGGCGGTGAATGTGTGCCAAATCATACATTCTAAGTCCGCCCATGTTGAGATACATACTATAATTCATATAAGGCTTATACGACAACACCGAAAATTCCAAACTGTCTTCTGGCAGATAGTCGCCCTTAAAGTTGTCATGGGTGTGTCGCATATTGAGCGTATGCCCAATCTCATGCAAGGCGGTATAGTAAGCAAAGGGACTGTATCCGCTTTGAACATTGGCATAACCGTTTGACCACCAAATATTACCACCCAAAAATGCATAAGCCGAACTGCCCGAATGCACGCCCGTCAGATTTGCCGAAAACAGATTGGTGTCTGCGTCCAGCGGGTCGTCCACTTCAATAAACTTAATATTGGCATAGCTGGCATATTCATCATACGCCTTACGCACGATGTTTTTCATGGCTTCGGTGTAGGGTTTTAGGGTACTCAAATCGGCATTGACTTCGCCCTGCACGCCCCTTGTGTATCGCTCTTTTAGGACATGATAGTCATCAGGCGTGACAAAGTGATATTTGACAATGGCAGGCTCGGTGGCATACCCACCCACAGGGATGCTAAATGGCTTGGTTTCCATTTTGTGCGAATTTAGGTACTTGATAAAATACGCCATGTCATTATCGGGGCTTGTGTGGTCAATATTTGTCGGCTCGGCGGTGGACGGTCGTGTAAAGACCAGCTCCTTGGACATGCGATTGGCATTAACAAAACGCTCGGTATCTTGCACCGTGATGGCATTGCCTGCCAAGTCTTGGGTAGCAAGACTTGCAATGACAAGACTGTCATCATCTTTGTCCAAATCGGACGTTTTTACCATCGCCTTAAAGGTGTTGTCCGCACCCACCACGGCTGTATAATTAACCCCTGCCACATCAATGCTCACCACGTCATCCGCCCTAGCACTGCCCGACACCACACCGCTTACCACAGACATCGGCTCATCGGACACCGCCACGCTATAATTACCATCAGCCCCTTTGGTCAGATAAGGACTATCAATGGTTACTTCTTTGATGGTGGCGGTATTTTTGCCATCGGCATTGATTTGCCAGTTGGTGTTGCTATCGGTAATCTGATATGCCCCACCGCCCAAATCGGTCAAATCGTACAATTTGGCATTGGGGTTGTGAATAAATTCATAGCTCAGCGACTGACCGTTTAACGCTTGCAATTCATCAAACGGCACATCAAAGAAAAATTTGCCACGGTCAAGCCCCGAATAATAGGTCTTATCGCCAATCTTAACGCTGACATGGCGAACGTGCATATCATTCATGCCTTTACCAAATACCCCATCAAACTCAAATTGTCCACCAATTCTAACAATCGACTCTTCTTGGGCGACACTTAGCCCAAAATTGCCATCAATATTGGTAATATCAATTTGGGCGGCGACATTGGCACTGACCTTATATGCCAAATTGGTGCTTGCTTTGGCGTTGTTTTGCCCTGTGGCGGTGGCGACAATGGTGTAGGTTGGCACGTCTTTTAGCACACTTGCCGATATGGGCAATTCAAATACACCGTCAGCATTGGCGGTTGTCTCAAAGTTTCGTCCGCCAATGGTTAGCGTAACGGGCTGATTAAGCAATCTGTCCGCCCCTGATACACTACCTGTAATGACAATCTCGCCTGTGGCTTCGCTCTCATTAATAAGGTTGTCGGCAGTAATGGGGTCGATGGTGATTTGTAATTCATTCGACTGCACCGCATACCCCACAGTATCGCTTACAGTTGCCGTATTGCCCACGCTGTTTTTGGTGCTAAGGGTGGCGGTGATTGATTTAGTACTGTCTTTGGTCAAGGTGTCGGCAGGTATGGCAACCGAGAATGTGCCTTGGGCGGTCAGCTTGGTAGGGTAAGTGCTGTTGCCAAGGCTTACCACCACATCATCTTGGTCGTTGTAGTCGCCTGTTGCACGACCTGTAATGATGATATTGCCATCACTGTCGCCTGTGCGTTCTGTCTCGTCAATGATGTTGTCATTGGCAATCGGGTCAAGCTTGATGGCAACTTGTGGGGCAGACAGATTGACATCGTATGCCTTTTCGCCATTCACAGTCGCCACATTGCCTGCCTTGTCTTGGGCGGTAACGTGAGCGACAATCTGCGTGTCATTAACCAAATCCGTCATGGACACATCGGCGGTATAGGTGTTTGGGTCGGCTGTTTTTGTGGCGGTATAAGACGTGCCATTGACCATCAGAACAACGGACGTAACCACATCATCCACCCCCAAATCATTTACCAAAACCGACACAGTAGCACCAGTTTGGGTGCTGTCGTCTTGATTGATAAGATTGTCATCGGTAACATTGCCAATCTGTATCGTGGGGGCAGGTGCGTCTGTGTCTACGCTGTATGTTTTTTCGGTGCTGGCGGTAGCGGTATTGTTGGCATTGTCCACGACAGTTACGGTGGTTTTGATGGTGTTGTTGCCTGTCCTTACCAAATCAATGGTCGAAAAATCCACCGAAAACTCGCCATTTTCTTTGACTTTGGCATAAATCTCTTTCCAATTCACGCTGGCACAAGTACTGCAATAGCACGCCACAAGCACGTCCTGCCCTGCTGGCACGTCTGTTACCTTACCGCTAATGGTAATGGTATCCTGCTCGCTTTCTTCTTTGTTAATCACATTATCCCCTGCAATGTCATCAAGGGTAATGGTTGGCGTGGCAATCTCGGTCTGCACACTCACGCTCTTAGAAAGCGTGGCAGTGGCGGTATTGTCATGCTCATCACGGGCGGTGATGGTAGCGTCAATGGTTTTGTGATTGACAAGGGCGACAGTATCGACAAGCACGCTAAATTTGCCATCGATAATCTCAGCCGTGGCAACCGATTTACCAATCGCCAATGTCAAAATCTCGCCATCGCTCACATTTTGGACTGCCCCTGTGATAAGTGTGGTCGGGGCTTGGCTTTCTATCAAGTTGATGATGTCATCTTGGGCAATCGGGTCAAAGCTGATGACAGGCATATCTACGTGCGTATCCACAAGGTAGGTTGCTTGGGCGGTGTTGGTAGCATTCTGATCTGCTGTGTCGATGGCGTTAATGGTAGCGACAAGGGGCTGTGTGCCTTGGGCGTGTGCCAACGTTTGTCCATCTAATGTCAGCGTCCAAGTTGTGCCTCGAATGCTTGCTTGGTGGGGCGTGCCGTTGATTGTCAAAGTGATTTGGGCGGTCGCTGTTGGGTCTGAGACTTCAAATGTGCCAGACAAGACAACGTCTTTATCCAAGCTTTTTTGGGTAACGGTGTCCACGTCATTGATGGCAACGGTTGCTGTCAAAATTTCAGGTGTTGTGCTTGGCGCAGGTGTTGGCTCAGGAGTCGGTGTTGGCTCAGGACTTAGGTCAATCTGAGTATCCGACTGATGCCCATCATCATTTGACTTATCATCTGACTCTTTATTGGACTTAGCAACAGCCACCGTCCCAAAAATCCCACCCCCAATCATCGCAAGCTTCGCCCCCACACTTGCATACCAAGGCGTACTTGCCACGACAACTGCCTCGCCCACAACTGGCACGCCCCCAAATTCAGCATTGGTGGTTGCAAAGGTGTTGCCCATGTCGGTCAAATACCCCAAATCCTCCACAGGATACTCATTATAATACCCTTCAAGCACAAGCTCCACCGTCTCGCCCGACTCATCAAGCACTCACAAATCATCGCCCGTACGCTTGATCTTTGGATTTTGGATAAGGCGACCTTGTCCGTCCGTTAGCTGATACTGCGTATCGGCATTGGCTGGCACTTTGACGGCTTGACCTTGTGGGATGGCGATGGTTGATGTTTGGGTGGGGGTTTTGATGAGTGGGGTTTTCATAATAATACCAAAAAAAAATAATGACACTAAACCCAAGCAAGTATTATGCCAATATCTTCTTTAATTTTTTAAAAATTTAAATTTATTAAATCAAAATTATCAATTTATATTTTTATCAAAACAAACCATCATCGCCCATCAAACACGATGGCATGATGGGCGATTTATGTGCAAACATCTTTGAATTTGTTTTTATAACTTGGGCGTGTTAAATATTGGTATTTGCAATGAAAACGCCTGTTTAAAAAGCAGGGGAATCGCACGTTTTTCAAAAAACAATTCGACCACTTCACTGGGTAAATTTTAAGAATTTTACTTACACCTGAGAAACTTTAAAATTACCACAAACATAATGAAGTTTGGGTGTAGGGGCGTGCTGTGCACGCCTATAAAAATTGGCATGTTATCAAAGGACGTGCGGAGCCAGTCCCTACAAAGCCTGTGGTAAATATCAAATTCGTTGGGTGTATCTACACCAAATACACATCATCTCTATCATTCTTTTGCCATTTATTTTATAATAAAGCCAATTTATCACGACCATCCATTTATGCCACACCAACCTGCCGTACCCATCAAACTCATCGTCATCGGACACACCAATGTCGGCAAAACATCACTCATGCGAACCTTGCTCCGAGATGGCGAATTTGGCGAAGTCAAAAATGCGTCCGCCACCACCCGCCATGTCGAAGCCGTCACGCTCTACGCCAACGATGGCAAGCCTTTGATTGCCCTGCATGACACCCCCGGACTAGAAGACGGCTCGGGTGTGATGGATTTTTTGCATGAACACACCGATGGGCGAGCCGATGGTGTGGAACGTTTGCAAGCCTTTTTAAGGGCGGTCGCAAGCAGTGACCCCAAACTGGGCGATGATTATAGTCAAGAAGCCAAAGTCATCAACGCCCTACTCTCTGCCGATGTCGCCATTTATGTCGTGGACGTGCGTGAGCCTGTGCTGTCCAAATACAAGGACGAACTGGCGATTTTGGCAAGCTCGGGCGTGCCTGTACTGCCTGTGTTTAACTTCATCAAAGATGAGCGAGCGAACTTCGATGACTGGCGTGAGACTTTATCACGACGGGCGTTGCATGCTTATCAGCCTTTTGATACCATCGCTTTTGACTTTGCCAGCGAGATGGCGTTATGGGACAACCTAGGCACGCTCACCCATCATCCTGCCTTTGCTACCTTAAAGCACGAACGCACCGAGTTGTGGCAGGACATGGCGGAGACAGGCAGTTTGGTGATTGCTGATTTTCTGGTTAATGTGGCAAGTTTTCACAAAAAAATCGGGGAAGATGACGACCCCGCACCCACACTCACCACCATGCAACACGCCACCCGTCAAGCCTTTGATATCATGCAACAAAAGCTGTTGGATTTGTATAAATTTTATCATGTGCAGACCGAGCATGGCGAATTTGCCGTCACAGGTGCCGAGCAGGATATTTTCGACAGTGAACTGCTTGCCCGTTATGGCATTCGCACCGCCAGTGGTAGCATGGCAGGCATGATAGTCGGGGCAGGCATTGATGTGGCGACCCTTGGGGCAAGTCTGGGGCTAGGTACTGCCATTGGGGGCGTGCTTGGTGGACTGCTACCTAACAGCGGTACCATCAAGGATAAAGCCATGGGCGTTAAGACCCTGACCATCAACGATGAGACACTTGCCCTGCTCGCCATCCAAAGCCAAAACCTACACTACACCCTACGCCACTTAGGACATGCCAGCCTTGACATCATTAGCACTCATCATCATGACACGTTGGTGTGGCAAGCAGGCAAGCTCGCCGCACCACTTAAAAAAGCTCGTGCCTATCCGCATTATAGCAGTCTGGACGGGCGTTATGATGACAAAAAAGCCGTCCGCTCCGAGCTGTCGGACAAGCTAAGTGACACCCTACTAACCCATCTGGACAACATGGAAAAATCACGCTAACGCCACGCCTGCCCTATCGGCAACACCCACCACAAATCAAGGACACATCATGACCACATCCGCCCCAACCATCCGCCCCGATGACATCCGCCTACGCCAAGCTGACATTAGCGACGCTCAAGCTCTGGTCGCACTCCTAGACCGCTGTTACCGCAACGATGAAGGCTGGACAAACGAAAGTCAGCTCATCGGTGGTATTCGCACCACCTTAGCCGAGATAGAAAAGACCATCACTGCCGATGGGTCGTATGTCTTTGTGTTTGAGCCAGAGATTGATGGCAACAAGCAAATCTTAGCATGTATCGGAGTGCAGTTTACCACCATGCACGACAAAAATGTCGCCTACATCGGCACCTTTGCCGTCTCGCCCGAACTCCAAGGCAAAGGCGTGGGCAACACCCTACTGACAGCGGTCGAGACCTTCGCAGGGCGACATGCCACACGCCCTAGACGGCTGTGCCATGTCCATCCTATCGCACCGCCCCGAACTGCTCGCCTACTACGAACGGCGTGGTTATCAGCTCACGGGCGAGAGCATGCCTTTTCCTGATGACGGCAATAATGGCAAGCCCAAGCGAGATGATTTGGCGTTGCATTGGTTATTCAAACCCATGCCCTAAAATCATGAGCGAATAAAACAGCCGTGAACCATCTGCCTAATACAACCACAAGATTTTACCAAATGATTGATTTTAAAGAAAATAAACGTATCAGCCTTGCCCCCATGATTGGCTGGACGACAGCCGATTTTCGCTATTTTGCACGGCTCTTTAACCGTCATATACATCTGTACACCGAGATGATAAGCACGAGTGCCATTTTAAAGGGCGACACTGAGTATATTTTGCGATATGATGACAGCGAACACCCTGTGGTGTTACAGCTTGGTGGGTCAAATCCGACAGAGATGGCACACTGCGTACAGATTGCTGACAAGATGGGCTATGATGAATTTAATATCAATGTTGGTTGTCCGTCCGACCGTGTTCAGCATAACAAAATCGGGGCGTGCCTTATGGCAGAGCCAAACATCGTGGCGGGTATGGTGCGTGCGATGAAAGGCGAGACCGACAAGCCCGTTACCGTCAAGCACCGCATTGGTATTGACACGTTTGATAGCTATGAGTTTATGCGTGATTTTGTGGGGACTGTGGCGGATGCTGGGTGTACGCACTTTATTGCCCATGCTCGTATCGCATGGCTCAACGGCTTATCTCCCAAAGAAAACCGAGAAATCCCGCCCCTACGCTACGATGATATTTACCGCCTAAAAACAGAATTTCCCCATCTTTTTATAGAAATCAATGGCGGTGTGGACAATCTTGATGGCATCAAAACCCACCTAACCCATGTGGACGGCGTGATGATAGGACGAGCGTTTTATCATAATCCCATGCTGATGGGGGCGTGCAATGAGTTTTGGGGCGAGCCTATCCCAACGCACCGTGAAATCCTAGAAAATCTCTACCCTTATCTTGAAAAACGAGCCGAGCAAGGGGCGAATTTGGCAACCTTGACACGGCATTATCTAGGGCTATTTCAAGGCTTGACAGGGGCGAGAAAATGGCGACAAGATTTGAGCGGTAAGCGAAATCTCAGCGTGGACGACATCAGGCGAGCAGGCGAGAGCGTGCTTAGCCAAAATGGGCTTTGATGAAGTCATTGCCCAGTCATTACCCAATAATTGCTTAGCCATTACCCGTCTTATCTATTTGCCAATATCTTGCCTGCCTTATTTATGGTAATGGTCTCATCACCAAGATACATCTCTTCGGTCGCCCCATATGACTGCGTGATGAAGTCATATTTGACAGGGAAAATCTCCTTACCCGTGATATCAAGCAGTCCATAGTACTGCTTATCACCGATTTGCTTTGCCACCCTTATTGTTGTCGCCCCAAAACTTGACAAGTCATCAAACTCCATCTGAGTCAATGCCACGCCTTTTTTATCCACCAAGCCATACTTATTATCACCATCGCTTGATTTGCTCACGCCAATCGCCCCATTATCCAAAATCCATAAACCTTCATGTACAGGAGCAATGATTTCTTGGTAATGCTCATCAAGCAAGCCCCATTTACCTTGTCTTAAAACAGGTATCATGCCATATTTTAACTCATCCATGTCATCATATATGAATTTGGTCAAAGGCTTATTTTGTTCATTGATTAACGCCCATTTATCATTTTTTTGAACTGCCCATAGGGTTGGCGTGATAAATTCAATCTTTTGATAATCAAATCCCGTCATGGCTTTGTCATATTGATACAATGCCACTTTATCATCTTTTTTGACAATAAAAAATGACATGTCAGGCGAATAAATATCATCAAAATCAAAAGGCAATAGCAAATTCATGTTTTTATCAACCACGCCTGCATGATGTTTATTTTTTAAAATATAATAATCCTCCGTCATAACCCCACCATGAAAAGTTTTATCAATTTGATAATCAAGCTCAAATATCAGCTTGCCTTGATTGTCAATAATACCATATCTATCATCATCTGCTGGCATGGTTTCATCTTGATTTAAACGCTTATTTTTTACTGTAAAATATTTATCGTTTAATACAAATATGTCATCAAAGCGATGAAAAGGGACGATTTCTTTTAATTCGTGATTAACCAATGCCGTTGGATAACCTTCTTCATTTAACAAAGTTGCGATGTATATAGGACGGTTGTTATTATCATAAAGGTTGCTTGGAAGGTGCAATCTCATGTCCTTTTTTAAAATATCGCCATTAAAATTTGCAATAAAAGAATCATCATCCAAGGTTAATATTAAATAATGCTCATCCACATATTCGATATTATCGTATTTTATGGGAATGACGACATTACCCATGCGGTCAATCGCACCTTCTTTATCATTTTTAGTGACAATATTTAGCCCATGTTCAAAACCCTCAACAAAATCATAATACTGATAATCAATGGCAAACTCTCCTTCTTTATTGATATAGCCAAACTTGCCATTCTTTTTAACCATAAAAAGCCCATCATTAAAACTCATCCCCATTGATGAGATGTCTTTTGGCACATCAAATACCTTATTGCCTTTTTCATCAATAAAATAATAATCACGACCTTTGCCATCCGCTCTTTTTTGTACAACCCAAGCCAAACCTTCTGAAAACCTCCAAGCATCATCATAGATAAAATCAATGACCGTTTCGCCTTGTCGATTGATATAGCCAAATTTACCATTTGATTTGGCTAAGATAAGATTGTCATCTTTTTCAAAGATACCGATATGTTCATACTTAAAAGGCAGTTTTATGCGACCGTCTTCATCAATTAATCCTGTTTTACCATTCACGACCATGTCAATCCCTCTGCCATATTCATATAATAAATCCACCTTGGCAAATAAAACATTACCCTGCTTATCTACGACGCTATAATATTCATAATCGTGATTGCGTTCTATCAGATTGCCAACACAGCGAAAATCGGTTATGGGTTCATCCAAGGGCTTTTCATAAATGCAGTGAGCATGGGCGGACATTGCCATACATAAGCCAATGATAATACAGAGTGATTTTTTTATCATGATTTATCCTTTTTGGTGTAATATTTATTTACATGTTTGGCGTTGTTGATTAACGATACTTTGAATGAGCTTGTAGGGATAAATTTTAAAATAGACTTCTTGCGATACTAGTTTTCCGTTCGCCCTAAGCCATGCCTGTGAGTGGTAGAAAATCGTTATGGACAGGCATAGCTCACCACGAACGGTTTTCTTTAATTCGGGATTTCGCAAGAAGTCTAATGTATCTTTATTAAACAATACCAAAAATTTATACACAAGGGCGTTTACGACCACGAGAATCTTTGCAGGTTGGCATAAGTTGTTCTTCTTCTTGCCAAAATTTCATACCCTGCGGTCTTACTTTTGGTGTACCGCTACTACAATCAAAACGAATTAACCCAACAGGCAATTGATGTTTTTCCCAATATACTCTAAGTTCTGCTTCACTTCTAAACTCCCGACCTTGACAGTCTTTGGGGAGTTTGGGCTTGCCATTTTCACAGATAAAGTTACCACCGATTTCTAGGGGGAGACCATATTTTTTCAAATAACTATTGCCTTCATTGGCTTTCATTATTTCACCATCGCAGTCTGGCATATTCCCCCCTAGCATTTTTAAATCCTTTAAATTTTCCATTCGCCCCTGCCTCTTGTCCATAGTCTCTTAGACCTTTAAATGGGTCACAGGCGGTTAGGGTTAGGGATGATAGGGTTAGCATAATGATAAGGCAGATGTTAAAAGGTTTCATAGCATTGCTCCTTGTGATTTAGCCTTGATAAACAGTTCGGTAGAACTGGTTGGTTTGTGGATTGATGTGGGGAACACTGACATGGGTAAAGAGTAGGCTTAGTGGGTCTCTGCTCATGCTACTGCACCAGTGTAGGTAGTCTTGATGTAGGGGGTTTGTATAGCCCCTACATGATGACAACATCATACCACAATTATACACAAGGGCGTTTACGACCACGAGAATCTTTGCAGGTGGGTTTTTCTGCCTCCAATCTCTTCATCATAGGCATAAATTCAGCAGGGATTTTTGGTGTGCCAGTACTGCAATCATAAACAATCGTTCCTTGCGGTAATTGGTGTTTTGTGGTGTAGGCATTTAATTCTGCTTCACTACGGATTTCACGACCTTGGCAGTCTTTGGGAAGTTTGGGGGCGTCGCCATCGCAGATAAAGTTACCGCCGATTTCTAGGGGGAGACCGTGATAGCTTAGATAAGATGAGCCTGTTCCTGCTGACAAAGTACTTCCTGTGCATTTGAATACATTCCCCCCTAGCATTTTTAAATCCTTTAAATTTTCCATTTGCTCCTGATTCTTGTCCATAGTCTCTTAGACCTTTAAATGGGTCGCAGGCGGTTAGGGTTAGGGATGATGATAAGATGAGTGATAGGATGAATATGATTTTGGCTTTCATGGTCTGCTCCTTGGTTTAATAGATTTGGCATTAACATAAATTGGGCATTCTGTCGGGCGATTTATCTGCCCATCAGGCTTTGATTAGCTAAATATGGTCTGCTCCTGCACGCATTTTATTTTAAAATCAGCTCCAACACCACCTTTGACCCCACAAACCCGATGGCAAGCAGGATAAAGCCATAAATGGCAAAATTGGACGCTTTTTTACCCCGCCAGCCAAAACGGTAATGCCCCGCAATAAACACCCCGAACACGAGCCACGACAGCACACTAAACACAAGCTTATGTGCCACATGCTGAGCCATGACATCATAAGTGGTCGCCAGCCCAAGCCCAATGGCGACACTTAAAATCACAAAGCCCATGAGTATCATATCAAACAGCAGGCTCTCCATGCTCTGCAAAGACGGCAATTTGGCAACCCAAAAGCGGTGTATCGTCTGGTGCTTTAATTCACGGATTTGTAGTCGCAAAATCACCGCTTGCACGCACGCCATCAGTAGCACGCAGTACGCCCCAAACGACAGCAGAATGTGTGTTTGTAGCCCCATGTTCATGTCAGTAATCGGCTGATATGGGGCTTGCCCAAACTCACCAAAACTCATGCCAATAATGGCGGCCGGCACGGCAAGCACACCTAGACTCAAAATGGGGCGATACAGACTAAACAGCACAAAAAAGATAAGGCAGAACAGCCCCGTTAGACTAAGGACGTTAAAAATGTTAAAATTAAGCCCATAGAGCGTGATGATTTGTGGGACGAGTATTACGCCATGCAAGATAATGGCGACAGTTAGAGCGGATAACGTGGCGGTCTTAAAAATTGGCTTATTTTTAACCAAAGCGTGATACAGATGAAGCCCCACCCCTGCATAAATCATCACGCCAATCAGGTATAAAACGAACACAACCACCCCTTTATCATAAAAATTGGTATAAAATATGCAATAATAATAGCATAATTTTTAAATTTAGCATAAAATAACCCAAATTTTTCTATTAATTTTTTGGAACTCATCATGTTTGACACCTTAACCGAACGACTCTCTGGCACACTTCATAAACTGGCAGGTCAAAGCACCCTAACCGAAGACAACATCAAAGACACCTTGCGTGAAGTGCGTATGGCACTCCTAGAAGCGGACGTGGCACTGCCTGTGGCTCGTGATTTTGTCGCCAAAGTCAAAGAACAAGCCCTTGGGCAAGAAGTGCTAAAAGAACTCGCCCCTGGTCAAGCCTTTGTCAAAATCGTCTATGACGAGCTGACCGAGATGATGGGTTCGGCAAACCAAGGCTTAGAGATGACAGGCAAACCGCCTGTGGTCTATCTGTTGGCAGGCTTGCAAGGGGTAGGTAAGACCACCACCGCAGGTAAACTTGCCAAGTTCCTACAAGACAAACAAAAGAAAAAAGTCATGCTCGTGTCGGCAGACGTGTATCGCCCTGCCGCGATTAATCAGCTTGAATTTGTCGCAGGGCAAGTGGGGGCGATGTTCGTACCATCGAGCGTAAACGAGAATCCGATTGACATCGCTCATCGTGCCATCGAACAAGCCAAAATCCAGTTTGCTGACATTCTCATCATCGACACCGCAGGTCGCCTTGCCATCGATGAAGCGATGATGACCGAAATCAAAGAGTTGACCGCTGCTGTCAATCCTACCGAGACTTTGTTTGTCGTAGACTCAATGACTGGTCAAGACGCTGCCAATACCGCCAAAGCCTTTAATGACGCCCTGCCACTAACAGGCGTGATTTTGACCAAGACAGATGGTGACGCTCGTGGTGGTGCCGCTCTGTCCGTGCGTGTGATTACTGGCAAGCCCATTAAATTTTTGGGTCGTGGTGAAAAACTAGAAGCCTTGGAGCTGTTCCACCCCGAGCGTATCGCCCAGCGTATTCTTGGCATGGGGGACGTGTTGTCATTGGTCGAAGAAGTTGAAAACAAAATCGACCGTGACAAAGCCGAACGCATGGCGAAAAAAATCCAAAAAGGCGGTGAGTTTGACTTAGAAGACTTATTGACCCAGTTCCAACAGATGAAAAACATGGGGGGCATGGCAGGATTTTTGGACAAAATGCCGGGCATGAGCGGAGCAAACATCCAAGACGCACTCGCCCAAGCCAAACCCGAAGAGAAAGTCAAAGAAATGGAAGCACTCATTCATTCCATGACGCCCTTTGAACGCCAAAACCCCGACAAAATCACCCCAAGCCGTAAACGTCGTATCGCCGCAGGTTCGGGCAAACAAATCCAAGACGTCAATGCCCTGCTAAAACAGCACAAGCAGATGGCAAAAATGATGAAAATGATTAGTCGCCCCGATGGTATCGAGAAAATGATGAAAGCCGTGCAAGGGCTGACTCGTGGCATGTCTGGCGGTGGTGGCGGTCCTTTGTTTGGTGGCAACAAACAACAAGAGTTTGCCAAAATGACCAGTGACATTCATGACATGGGCGTAGACCCCAGCACCATCAATCTGGGCATGAGTGAAGAGCAAGTTCGCCAAAAAATGAACGAACTACAAAATGCCAGTAATGCAATGGGCGGTAAGTTTAAAAAGCGTTTTTAATCTTGCCTAGTACACACAAAAACACCGCCATGAGCGGTGTTTTTTATTGGCAAAGTTAAATTGATAAAGTTAAAATAAATAAGCTTAATCATCAAATACAAAATATTGAAATGATGTGTTTTACACCTAAAAACTTTAAAATTACCACAAACGCAATGATATGTGGATTGTAGGGGCGTGCTGTGCACGCCTTATAAAAACAACACCATCAAAGGGTTTGCTCAGCCCTAAAAAACCCGTGGCAAATATCAAGTTCATTAGATATAATTAACAACACCAAAGTATTGATAAACAGCCTTAAATCATCTGTAAAATCTTAGCCAATTTCTGTCTTGGCTCATCAGCTTGAGTAATGGAACGCCCAATCACCAAATAATCCGAACCATTGTCCAAGGCTTCTTTGGGCGCACAAATGCGTTTTTGGTCGTCCTTGCCATCGTCAGGCAGGCGAATACCAGGGGTAATGAGTTTAAACGCCTGCCCGAACGTAGATTTTAAAAGCGATGCTTCTTTGGCGGAGCAGACCACCCCATCAAGCCCTGCACGATGAGTCAGACCCGCCAGTCGCATGACATGCTCATCTAGCGTGCCTTGCACCCCAAGCTCACCGAGTACGTCTTGCGTCATGGATGTTAGCACCGTCACTGCGATGAGCAGGGTATCATAACCACCGTCATTTAGGCGAGTCTTACACAGTGCCATCGCATCAGAGCCGATAGATGCATGCACATTCACCATCCACACACCCATGTCGGCAGCCGCCAAGACCGCCTGAGCTGTGGTGTTAGGAATATCATGGAACTTTAAATCCAAAAAAACTTGAAATCCACGCTCATGAAACGCATCCACCACATCTCTGCCACAGGCAGTAAACAGCTCTTTGCCCACCTTTAAACGACATAAACTCGGGTCTAAGCTGTCCGCAAGTGCCAAAGCCGATGGTAAATCATGCTTGTCCACCGCAACGATGATGGGGGATGTAATTGGGGGGCGTGTATTTATTTGCATGGTTATTCGTCTTAAAAGTAATGATTATAAAGAACGAGTATCAGACAGGGGGCGAGTGTCGGATTCTATGGTTGTGACGGTCTGCTCAGGGACGGTAACTTTAGTTTCGTCTGCTAAGATATGCGACTGGCGAGAATGCTCAATCACGACATTGGCTTCGTTCAGTTTAGCTTGTAGCTCTGCTTTTTCTTTGTACAAACGGCGGATTTCTAATTTGTTTTGTAGCACCCTAAATAACAGCACCGACAACAAGATACCGATGAACACCCCCAAAGCAATGGTTAGGACAAGCAACAACCCTAAATTGGTGGTTGGCACCTGCGAGAACAGCAGATTGACCGCAATTTCGCTGTTATTGGCAAGCACCAAGGCGATGGCATATCCAAAAAACAGCACCAACAAAACAATGATAAATAAAGACATAAGATACCTTATCTGTTGTGAATATCTACAAGCTCACGCAGTGCTTTACCGGGTTTAAAGTGTGGCACGGCTTTGGCTTCTACATCCACATATTCGCCCGTTCTGGGGTTGCGAGCTCTGCGGGCATCACGATGATGCAAACAAAAACTACCAAAACCACGAACTTCTACTCGCTCGTCTTTGGCAATGCTATACGTCATCATGTCCAAAATCTCACGCACCGCTTCATCAACTGCCATCTCTTCTAAATTATCACATTTAGATGCCACGTTTGCAATCAAATCTGACTTTTTCATCACATCTTCGCTGTTATGGCTAGACTTGTTCTCTTGCTTGATTTCTTGCATTTTTTCACCTTTTGAACCACACCTTACTCAAATTCACAACAAAATTACCAATGAGCAAGGTTCAAGTTAAAGTGTAATCATACCGCAATTTTACCAAAAATAAAATCAATTTTTTGTTAATTTTCAAATATTTAATCCAAAAAAAGACCTTGAATTACTTCAAGGTCTTTGATAAATCAGCGATTAGCCTTTTAGTTGGTCGGCAAAGATGTCGCCCAAAGTTTTTGGCTGATTTTCAGTGGCTGCATTTGACAGCTCTTTTAGTGCTTGACGCTCATCAGCTTCGTCTTTGGCTTTGATGGACAAAGTGATGTTGCGAGCTTTACGGTCAGCACGAACGATTTTGGCTTCTACTTCGTCGCCCACGTTTAGTACTTTTGATGCGTCTTCGGTACGCTCACGAGCGATGTCGGCGGCGGCTAGGTAGCCTTCTACGTCATCCGCTAGGGCGATAACTGCACCTTTGGCATCTACTTCTTTAACTGTACCTTTAACGATGGCACCACGTTCATTAGCAGATAGATATTCGTTAAATGTATCAGAGTTTAGCTGTTTGATACCTAGGCTGATACGGTTACCTTCGGCATCTACTTGTAGCACTTGGGCTTCTACGGTATCGCCTTTGGTATAGTTACGGATGGCCTCTTCACCAGACTCATTCCAAGAGATGTCAGACAGATGAACCAAACCATCAATACCGCCTTCTAAACCAATGAACAGACCAAAGTCAGTGATTGATTTGATGGTACCTGTGATTTTATCACCTTTTGAGTATTTCTTATCAAACTCTTCCCATGGGTTTGGCATGGTTTGTTTGATGCCTAGGCTGATACGACGACGCTCGCCATCGATTTCAAGAACCATCACATTCACTTCATCGCCCACTTGGACAACTTTTGATGGGTGAATGTTTTTGTTGGTGTGATCCATTTCAGAAACGTGTACCAAACCTTCAATACCTTCGGCAATCTCAGCAAAACAGCCATAATCAGTTAGGTTAGTTACGCGAGCTTTGGTGATGGTGCCAACTGGGTAAGTTTGCTCAACTTCGCCCCATGGGTCAGAACCAAGTTGTTTTAGACCCAAGCTAACACGATTACGCTCACGGTCAAACTTCAACACTTTAACTTTAAGTTCTTGACCGACTTCAACCGCCTCTGATGGGTGCTTGATGCGTTTCCATGCCATGTCAGTGATGTGTAGCAAGCCATCAATACCGCCCAAATCAACGAACGCACCATAATCAGTCAGGTTTTTGACGATGCCTTGAACTTCCATGCCTTCTTCTAGTTTGGCAAGCAGTTCATCACGCTCAGCACTATTTTCAGCTTCCATAACGGCACGGCGAGAGACCACAATATTATTACGAACTTTATCAATCTTGATGACTTTAAATTCTAGCTCTTTGCCTTCTAGGTGAGTGGTCTCACGGATAGGACGCACATCAACCAATGAACCTGGTAGGAACGCACGCACAGAACCAATCTCAACCGTAAAGCCACCTTTAACCTTAGATGAGATAAGACCAGTAACAACCTCATCATTCTCATGAAGTTGTTCAAGTGCACGCCAGCTTTCTTCACGTTTTGCTTTTTCACGAGAAAGCACTGTTTGACCCATGCCGTTATCAACTTTTTCAATAACCACATCCACAGTGTCGCCAACAGCAACTTCAAGCTCGCCCGCTTCGTTTAAAAACTCGCCACGCTCGATGATGCCTTCTGATTTTAGACCTGTGTCCACGGTAATCCAGTCGTTGTCAATTGCAACAACTTGACCTTGGATAACTGCACCAATTTCAACTTTTACTTCGTTTGCATTGCTTTGTTCAAACAGTTCAGCAAATGATACCATTATGTATACCTTAAAAATAGCCGTAGCCTGTCTAGCCAGTACGGTTCAAGTTAGGTGGCGTTGTTAAGAGATGCTAGTTTTGGCTTAACAAGCCACAAAAAAATCTTTACGATTATAACACAAAATCAGAAAAATAAACAGATTTATTTCACAAATTTAACGCATACACCCACTGCTCACCCTTTTGCCCCATAACGGTTCGTGCTTGCTTGATAAAGCCTGTTTTTTCATAGAGTCTTTGGGCGGAGACATTGGCGTGATTTACCCCAAGCACAATCTCATCGCAAAGTGGGATATACGTTTTACAAAACTCTTGTAAGTATTTGAAATTCAGTGCATTTTTGGCATAGCCTTTGCCTTGACAGGCAGGATTTATGGACATAGAGCGAAGCAGGACGGCTTTGGGATTGTCGGTGTAGCGGTATTTATCCTGTCCAAAATCCAGCACAAAAAATCCCACCACCCGATGTAACTCATCATCCAAAATCACTGCCTTATAAACATCCGCACGCTCATCATTAAGCCAATCTTGTGGCAAAGCAGTGAACTGCATTTGTTCATCATCTAGCACATAAGACAACTCATCTTGATGTGTGGTGCTAAGCGGGATAAGCGTGATCATAATTTATCCTGTGCAAACGTCAAAATCTCATCAAAAACGTCATCTGCTGATTTGTCGGAGCTGTCAATGACCAGAGCGTCCACAGCAGGGCGACTTGGAGCAACATTGCGATTCTCATCCCGTTCATCTCGGGCGATGATGTCCGCCAAAATCGCCTCATAATCTGCCACCTTGCCCGCTGTTCGTAGTTGTAAGAGTCGTCTGTTGGCACGAGCCTTACTGCTTGCGGTCAAAAATACCTTGACAGGGGCATTGGGGAAAATCACCGTTCCCATGTCTCGCCCATCCGCCACAAGCCCCCTTTTGTCTGTTGCCATATTTTTTTGCAAATCAAATAAAGCCGTCCGTACGCTTGGCAATACGGCCACTTTGGAGGCATATTTACCCACCGACTCGGTGCGAATGTCATCTGTTAGAGGTGTGCCATTCATCAAAATCTCCACTGTTTTTGTGGAAGTGCTCGGATGAAAAGACAGATTTAAAGACCTGGTCAAATCAGCAATTTTTTGCTCATTTATTTTTTGCTCAGCAGTATTTTGTCCCTGGTCATTTGTACCATCAAGTAAACCATGTTTAAACGCCATCAGTCCAACAATGCGATACAACGCACCGCTGTCTAACAGCTCAAAACCAAAATGTTCGGCAAGGCGATAAGCCACCGTGCCTTTACCTGCACCGCTTGGGCCGTCTATGGTGATGATTTTTGGGATTGTCATGGGGATTCTCTTTTAATATAAATAAATTTAGGTCAAATGATGATTTTGGTTGAGATAATTTGATATTTAATTTACCATTAATATGTTAAACAATATGTCAAACTTTATTTTGACAAATCTTTAATTTTTGTCTTTTCTTGTCCTCTCGTCTTTGTTTAAAAAATTGGCTTAACATGAGCGAACTTTCATGTGCCAACAGTCCGCCTTGGATGGCAATTAGATGATTGTAAAAAAGCTCTTTGGCAAGGTTTAACTGGCTGACCACCGCCCCCGCTTTGGGTTCATACGCTCCAAACACCACACGACTGACACGAGCGTGAATGAGTGAACCAAAACACATGGTGCAAGGTTCAAGCGTTACATACAGTGTCGTATCAATTGGTAAGCGGTAATTTTGCAAACCTTGACATGCTTGGCGAAGGGCAACAATCTCAGCGTGATGCGTAGGGTCATGCGTGCTGATTGGGCAATTAAAACCCTCGCCTAAAATCTGCCCATCATGTACCACCACTGCCCCCACAGGTATCTCACCACACCCTGCCCCATGTTTGGCAAGGATTAGGGCATGGGTCATCATAGCAACATCAGTCGGTGACCAAAATTTTAATGAGTCAAACTTTGGCAAAACAGCCATCCCATCAGAACACCCCATCATTGTGGCAACGCCCAATCAATCGCTTTCTTGCCATGTCTGATAAGATAATCATTGGTTTTGGAAAATGGACGAGAACCAAAAAATCCGCCACGATTTGCTGATAAAGGAGATGGATGGTTGGCAGCCAATACCAAATGGCGAGAGGTGTCAATAAAACGCCCTTTTTTCTTGGCATAACTGCCCCATAAGATAAAAACCGTGCGGTCGGTTTGATGGTTAATAACATCAATCACCGCATCTGTAAATTCCTCCCAGCCCTTACCTTGATGAGAACCTGCACGCCCATCTTCTACCGTCAATGTGGCATTAAGCAAAAGCACGCCCTGATTTGCCCAGTGAGTCAAATCGCCATGCGTTGAGATAAAAATGCCCAAATCAGTTGCAAGCTCTTTTAAAATATTGCTAAGGCTTGGCGGTTTGGGAATGATTTTTGGCACGCTAAACGACAACCCCATCGCTTGCCCTGCTCCATGGTAAGGGTCTTGTCCGAGTATCACAACTTTAACAGAGGATAAGGGCGTGGTATTTAGGGCGTTAAAAATCAAAGACTTGGGCGGATAAATTGTCTTGCCCTGAATGTATTGATTTTGTAAAAAAGTACGCAAGTTATCCATGATGGGCGATAGTAATATATCGGCTAAGGCAAACTTCCAATCATCGGGTAATTGCACTTTTTGTAAGGCGGTTAATTGGTCAGTGTTAAGACTGGTATTCATTTGCATATTTAACTTTTGCATATTTAAGAGATTAATAATGGATTAAAAATAGCATGACTGATTTTATTTTAATGGATTTGAAAATTAATTAAAAACAAATCCATCATTAAATGCTGTGACTTTATCCATTTAAATGGCAAATATTTTAAATGGCAAGTATTGTTTAAATAAATAATCATTATTTGGTCTTATCCAGTTGTGAGGGTTTGGCTTTTACCGTTAATGTTTTGGTCATTTTGTCATGCCAACCTTGTTTTTTGTCATTGCCTTTTGCCATGATATAATTTGCCCCAAGCATTATCATCGCAGGCAATCCTGACATCACACTTGCTCCGATGACATAAAGTACAATCAAAAACAGCGTCCGCATAAAAACAAGCGTGCCAAAACTGGGTAATTTGCCTGTTTTTATATCCACAACACGAATGCCCATGACAAGTTTGCCAAATGATTGCCCACGCATGATAATCAGTAGCGATTGAATGCCAAGCAGTGCCAAAAGCATAAGATTGCTTATCATGATTGTGGTGTTTGATACTTTATTTGCCAAACTCTGGCTATATACTTGCAAGGCTTGATAGTCCTGAGCATGGCGTGCTATCTCATTGACATCCACCACCTGCATGAACGCCATGATAAGCGGTAACAATGCCAGTATGTACAGCCCCACGTTAATGGCAAATGCCGAAAAGCGAGCCAAAATACTGGCATACTCTATTGTGCCATCATCTTTTGGCAGGCTTGCCATCCGCTCTTTGGTCGGACGGGCATTTGACTCAGTTCGGTTTGGCTCGTCATTCTGACTGGCGTTGGGGTCTTGTATGGGTTTACGCCCATAGAGTTCGGCAACAGATATCCGCTTTGGTTTGGATTCATCTTTTTTGACCATATCTACATTATCACCAAAGCCCCGCTGTTCGGGCTTGGCAGTTGGAGGTGTTGGGCTGGGCGGTGTTTGCACAGACGGCTGATAAGTATAGACCCCACCTGTCATCTGCCCGACCGTCTGCCACTCGCTCATGCCCGTGTGCCACATCAAGTCAGTTAGGGCAACCTCGCCCAATATAAGCATGCGATTTAATTCGTCTAAGGTGTAAGGACCTGCTTGAACGTTATTTCTTGCTAGGTAGATTTTCATGCGATGGTGTTAAGTTAGAATTTGGCTTATTCTACCACTTTTAGCCATCCATTAAAACCATAAAAATTGGTTCATATCGGCCAATAAATTTTTTGCCACAATAAAACAAATATTGGTATAATATCATGTTTATCCATTCGTTTTTATTTTAGTCATCTTATTTTAGTCATTTGGGGGACGGCATGCCAAATACCACGCCTGCAACAAAAACACACACCACGCCCCTACAAGAAGAGCTGTTTGAATCTGCTGAGTTGACCGACGAACCTAATGATGACCTAAATCTTCACGACGAAGAGGACAGTTACATCTACGGCGACGCTGATGCCAGCGATGAAGATACCATTGAAACCATGACGGTCTATGACCCAGATGCTGACCGTTTTGAAGACTTAGAAGAAAACTCAGGCGATAATGAAACAGTCGTCTGCCATGCCTACTCTCGTAAAACAGGCGAGCCTGTCGCCACATTGGGCATTGATGAGGTCAGTCGCCAACTGACCAACAACAGTCAATTCATTTGGCTTGGGCTGCATGACCCCAGTTTTGAGACCGTCAAAGAGGTTCAAGATGCCTTTGACTTGCACGAACTTGCCCTAGAAGACGCCTTTGCCGACCATCAACGCCCCAAAGTTGAAAATTATGGCAATGACACCATTTTTGTGGTTGTGCGTACTGCCAAACTTGAAGATAACTACATTCGCTATGGCACAACTGCGATTTTTATGGGCAAAAACTTCATCATCAGCGTAAGGCGTGGGGCATCCAACTCTTACACCCCCGTGCGTGAACACTGCCATCGCCGTCCTGAAAAACTTCGCCTAGGGCCAATTTTTGTTTTGCACGCCATTTTAGACTTCATTGTTGATAACTACTTGCCGATTACTGACCGTTTGGGCAACTATTTGCGTGAACAAGAACGTAACATTTTCTCGTATGAATTTAGCAAATCCACCCTAAAAAGTCTGTACGAACTCAAATCACAACTGGTGCATATGCGTGCGGTGATTCTGCCCGTCCAAGATGTGTGCAATTTTTTCATCAATCATCAAAAAAACGAGTTAGTCTCTGCCTTTCCTGCTGCCGCCAAACCCTATTTTCGTGATGTCAATGACCATCTGCTTCGTTCTATTGATGCGGTCAATGGACTAAACGAGATGCTGTCGGTTGCCATGGATACTTATATGGCGATGGTTACCATGGGGCAAAACGACGTGGTGCGAAAACTTGCCGCATGGGCAGGCATCGCCGCCGTACCCACTGCTGTGGCTGGGGTGTATGGCATGAACTTTGACCACATGCCTGAACTTCATTGGAAATACGGTTATTTTATGGTAATTGGTACGGTCTTGGCGGTGTGCTTATTTTTATATCATAAGTTTAGAAAAGCAGGCTGGTTATAATATTTGACATACCACATGAAAATCCCCGACACCACACTTGAACGACTAAATTCATCTGCCGATTTGGTTACCATCATTAAAAAACACACCACCCTAAAACCTGCTGGGCGTGAGTTCAAAGGATGCTGTCCGTTTCATGGCGAAAAAACACCATCATTTTATGTCAATCCACAGACCAATCTGTACTACTGTTTTGGCTGTGGCGTCAAAGGCAATCCCATTACCTTTTTGCGTGAATTTGAACGCATGAGTTTTAAAGAAGCGGTGGATTATTTATCTGAACAAACAGGCATAGAATTGCCCAAAGACGACAACTTTGTTCAAAAAATCCGCTACACCAAAAACAAAACCCCAACCCCCAAAAACGCCCAAATATCCACAAAAACAAATCAAAACAAAACAGGTAATACAAACACCCACGCAACCCATCAACCATCCCATCATGATAATACTGATGTATCATCTTATGGTACTCATCAAGATTTTAATGGTGGTTTTGATGGTGGCTTTGATGAGAATTTTAGCACTGGCTTTAATAACAATCTTGATACAACTTTAAATGTTGGCTTTGATGATAACTTTACTGATGATAACAACCACATTTATCACCATAGCAATCATCAACACATGACTAACGCCCCCATCAATGACCCCCAAAATGGTGAAGGTGATTTGTACACCTTACTCTTTGCCATCGCTCAATTTTATCAAAACATGCTCCATCAACACCCTGTGGCAAAGGCTTATTTTGTCTCACGTGGTTTAAGTGATGAGACGATGACCACATTTGGTTTGGGCTATGCCCCGAGCGGTTGGCAACATTTGGAGCAGGCTTTTCCCCACGACATTGAAGGCTTACGCATTTTAGGGTTGATAAGAACATCCCAAAAGGGGCGAGATTTTGACCTGCTTCGAGACCGTGTGATTTTCCCCATCAAGGACAGACAGGGGCGAGTGGTTGGTTTTGCAGGACGGTCACTGGGCGATGAGATGCCCAAATACATCAATTCATCAGAATCACCTGTATTTAGTAAACAACACATTTTGTATGGGCTGTATGAAGCACGTCAAGCAAAAGCAACAAATTATCTTATGGTAGAAGGTTACATGGACGTCATCGCCTTGCACCAAGCAGGGATTGATGGGGCGGTCGCTCCCATGGGAACAGCGGCCAATGACAAACAAATTGCAGAGCTGTTAAAATACAACGACACCCTAACACTGTGTTTTGATGGTGATGGGGCAGGACAACGGGCGGCGTGGCGAACTTTGGAGGTTGCCATGCCAGTACTGCCTGATGGCAAAACCTTACAATTTCTAACCCTACCCGATGGACATGACCCTGATACCTACATCAAGACCCATGGGACAGATGCCATGCGTGCACAAATCACGCATGCCCAGAGTATGGCAGACTACATTCATGGTGTGCTACAAAACCGTCATGATTTATCCTTGCCTGAGAACAAGGCTCGTGCGGTCGCTGAGCTAAAAGAGTTGACCACCAAACTGCCCAAGGGGTCAAGTTTTAGATGGTGGCTAAATAACGATTTTTGGACAAGATTAAGCGGTAAAAATAAAAAAGCCACTCATGACACCGCCAACTATCACCAAGAGATGGACAGTAACACTCAGCTGTATCTGTGCTTACTCTACGCTCCCCACATCGTCAAAAACAACCTCCTAAGCACCCTACTGACCAGCTCTGGCGTGGCGGATGCACACAAGCCATATCTAAATCACCTAAAACGTCAAGAGTTGTCTGTGCCTGCCCTGCCCAACTGGCAAGACATTGATGCGGATTTGGCGGAGTTGGTGCGTACCATTGAGATGATTTTAAACATGGCGGACACAGGAGCAATCACCCAGTTTGACCTACATGACAAATCAGCCGCCGCCATTGATGGTAAAGCTCATCTTATCATGGCAAGCCTACCCAATGCCAAGCTACAACACCATCTTAGCAGGCTATGGCGTGATTTTTTTTATCTCAATCAGCACCATTATTTGGAACAAATGGCACTGCTATTTAACGAACTTATGTGCCAACGCCTCCAAAATGTACTAAAAAAACAAGGCGAAAATGCCAAAAATATCGTCTTATCCGAGATTTATAAACGCCGCCTACACACACTCATCGCATGGGACAGTCAGCACACCAAGGCAGATGTGGCAACATTGATAGAAAAAAGAGTCTAAACCCATCCCAAACCTCTAAGCCACGCCATGCCCACCGCCATGCCAATCATCCCAAAGACTGCCGTAAACCCCAAAATATTTGCTGCCAGTACATCATTACCGCCCATCGCCTTTGCCATCACATAGCTTGCGGCAGCTGCTGGGCCTGATACCATTAAAAATAACACACCAAATTGTAAAGGTTCTAAGGCAAATGCCACACCCACACCCACCGCCAAAAGTGGTGCAATGACAATACGCCCAATGCTTGCCTGCATGGACACACCAGACAGTCCCAGCATGGATTTCACATCCAGCGTCGCCCCTGCACATATCAAGGCAAGCGGTAGGGCAATGTTTGCCATCAGCTCACCTGTTTTAGCAATCGGTGCAGGTGGTAAGGGCAAACCAAGTGCTTTATAAATAAAGGCAGACACCAATGCAATGATGAGTGGATTTTTAACAATCTTGATGAGAATGTCCCAACTTTGAACCGACAATCCTTTAATACTGCTCGTGCGTGATAAAGTGATGACCGCCAAAACATTACATAAAATGGTGATGACCCCCACATACACCGCCCCCACGCTTGTTCCTGCCACCCCATAAGCATTGGTTGCCACTGACAGCGAGATAATCGCCATGTTAGAGCGAAACACTCCCTGCACAAATACGCCCTTATCACGCGCCTGCTTGATGAATATTTTGGCATACGCTTCTGCCCCAAAAAACAGCACAAAAGTTGTAACAACCCCTGCCATGATGAGTGCCAACTGCTCATCATAATCCACATTATTTTTTATCACACTAAAAAACAGCAGACATGGCAGAGCAAAATTAAAGACAATGTTGGACGCTGTGTCAATAAAATGAGTGTTGATTTTGCCCATTTTTTGTAGATAAAAACCCAGCCCCATCAAGGCTAGGTTTGGAGAGACAATCATCAAGGCAAAGCTTATGGCATCTAACATCACATTCCTTAATCTGCCAACTTATGTAGCAAACCCAAACTTAATACCTGCTCAAAGCCCAAACGAATACCACCAATGCCTGCAAATAAATCAATGGCTTTTAAGTAAATTTGGGGGTGATTTTGTCCAAACTCAAAAGATATTTGCTTCATATCACGCTCAATCATGTCATCACTGCTTGTGTTTTTTTAAGTTTCTTTATCGTCATCGCCAAAAGACTGACCGCCGCAGGGGTAACGCCACTGATGCGACTTGCCTGCCCAAGCGTTGTCGGGCGGATTTGGCTTAATTTTTGGACAATCTCATTGGATAAACCAGACACACTGGCATAATCAAAATCAAGCGGTAAGAGCGTATTTTCAAGACGCTTCATTTGCTCAATCTCATCATTTTGACGCTCAATATAACCTTGATATTTAACACTTATCTCAATCTGTTCACCCACCTTAGCACTCACTGTGCTGTCTGACACTTTGGCAATGTCATCAAAGGTGATATTTGGGCGTTTTAATAAATCCAGTAACGAATTTTCTTTGGTCAAAATCTCACCTGTGTTTGCCATAAAATCTTGACCAATGGCATTATTTGGGGTCGCCCAAATGTCTTTTAGGCGGGCAGTTTCACTGGCGATAGACTCCATTTTTTGACTAAATCTCGCCCAGCGTTCATCGTCCACCAACCCAAGCTCTCGTCCGATGGCGGTCAAGCGTGCATCAGCATTGTCCTCACGCAAAATCAGGCGATGCTCGGCACGGCTTGTGAACATACGGTACGGCTCTTTGGTGCCATGGGTAATCAAGTCATCAACAAGCACACCCAGATAAGCCTCGTGTCTTTGTGGTGTCCACGATGCCTTGCCAAGTGCCATGCGTCCTGCATTTAGCCCTGCCAATAACCCCTGTGCCGCCGCCTCTTCATAGCCTGTTGTGCCATTGATTTGCCCTGCAAAATACAAACCGTCAATGGATTTGGTTTCTAGCGTAGGTTTGAGATTTTGTGGGTCAAAATAGTCGTATTCAATGGCATAACCTGGACGGGTAATGTGGGCGTTTTCAAGCCCTTTCATGCTATGGATGAATTCAAGCTGAACATCAAAAGGCAGACTTGTTGAGATGCCATTGGGATATAATTCATGGGTTGTTAGCCCCTCAGGTTCAATAAAAATCTGATGGCTGTCTTTGTCAGCAAAACGATGAATCTTATCTTCAATACTCGGGCAATAGCGTGGCCCAACCCCCTCAATCTTACCACTAAACATGGGGGAGCGGTCAAGATTGGCACGGATAATCTCATGTGTGCGTGCGTTGGTGTGGGTGATATAACAGTTGATTTGGCGTGGGTGCATGGCAACATCACCCATATAACTCATGACAGGCAAAGGTGTATCGCCTGACTGCACGGTCATCACGGAGAAATCCACCGTACGAGCATCAATGCGAGCAGGTGTGCCTGTTTTTAGGCGTCCAACAGGCAGTTTTAATTCACGCAAACGGTCAGCAAGACGAATGGCGGGCATGTCGCCTGCTCTGCCACCACTTTGATGGTCTAAGCCCACATGAATCACCCCACCCAAAAATGTCCCTGATGTCAGCACCACCGCACGAGTATTTAGACGAATGCCTGTGGCTGTTACCACCGCCACCGCACGAGTATTTTCAACAATGATATCATCCACAGATTGCTGAAAAATCGTCAAATTTGGCTGATTTTCAAGCGTGTGGCGAATGGCTGCCTTATATAAAATACGGTCAGCTTGGGCGCGTGTGGCTCGCACTGCTGCCCCTTTACGGCTGTTTAGCACCCGAAACTGAATGCCTGCCTTATCGGTTGCGAGTGCCATCGCCCCGCCCAGTGCATCCACCTCACGCACCAAATGCGATTTGCCAATACCGCCAATGGCAGGATTACAGCTCATCTGTCCGAGCGTCTCAATGTTATGCGTGATAAGTAGGGTATCTGCCCCCATGCGAGCGGCGGCAAGAGCGGCCTCTGTGCCTGCATGACCACCGCCGATGACGATGACATCAAATGTTTTGGTTAAAAAGCTCATAAGTATACATTCTTTAAAAAAGCCGATTATTTTAGCATAATTTTAATCATTAATCATATTAAACATTAAAAAGAGCGTATCAACGCCCTTATATTTTATCAGAATTTTATCAGATTTTATCCAAATACTTTAATTGCATCTCTTTTGGCATTTTGTCAATCAAAGATAACTTCATCTGCTTATCCGCGCCATTTATCACCATGTCAATAAGTGGCACACCATCAAAAGGCAAATCATCCACTTTTTGGGCAAAGACCGCCAAATAATACGCCCCATTCACATCATTATCCATCATAACTCTATCATACACCGCACAAAAGGCGGATTCACTTGCTCCATTATTGGCAATCAGCCAATGAATCGCTCTCAAAGCGGTATTTGGCTTTTGGCAAAGGCTGATGATTTGCTCAGAAATGTTTGGCATGTTCATGAAAATACACCGCTTTCTTGTCGGATTTGTTCTAACATCTCTTGATTGACCAGCATGGATAATGAATTATTAAGTTCACCCCCAAATTCACTGACCATTTTTATTAACGGCTGTATGTCTATGGGACAATTTGGCTCTGATATGGCCTGTATGATTCGCACCAAATAATAAGCCGATTGCACATCCATGTCTGCACAAATTCGCTTGTAAATAGCACAGATGGCATCTTGTTCAACATTTTCGTATTTTATCCAATATGCCAATGCGGTCAATGCTGTGTCAGGTGTTTGGCACAACTCTACAATTTGTTGACTGTTTTTATGAATAAAACCTTCATCAAGCATCACATCACCTTAGTGCTTATCATGGTTATCAATAAAAATCGGTTATCTAAAATAACCGATTCTTACCATCAGACCTCTGGGCTATGCTCTTCAATGAGTGGTTTTAGCTCACCTGATTGGTACATTTGTAAAATGATATCACTACCACCGATTAACTCACCATTAACCCAAAGCTGTGGAAAGGTTGGCCAATTGGCGATGAGTGGTAGAGTACTGCGAATTTCTGGATTTTCTAGGATATTGACAAAAGCAAAGGGTCTGCCAATTTGGGTCAGCACCTCTACTGCACGCGCTGAAAATCCACATTGGGGAAACTGGGGCGTGCCTTTCATATACAGTAGGACAGCATGGTCTTTGATTTGGTTTTCAATTAAGGTTTTGGTTTCTGGGTTGATGTCGGTCATGGTTCGCTCCGATTTGAGAAATTTGGGTTATTATGGGGGCAAATGGCAATTTTTACAAGGTGTATTTATGTAAAAGTTCAGCACTTGTAAGTACAGTGGCAAATTCACCATGCAAATTGGCAAGACTGATTTCATGGACAAGCTGACTGTCAAATTGCTCGCCAGTTGCTCCCATTCTATCAAAAGTCGCTGTGCCATCGGATACCACAAAAGTGGTAAAGCCCAAATTAGCTGCCATGCGTGCGGTTGTGGATACACAGTGGTTGGTTGTCAGCCCAACAAGAACAAGCGTATCAATGCCCGCTTTGGTCAGTTGCTGCTGTAAATCTGTGCCAATAAAACCGCTATTGACATGTTTTGTAATGACAGTTTCATGAGCTTGGGGCTTAGTCAGTTCAATCCAATTAAAACCTTGATGTGTGGGGTGTAAGCGTGATTGGGGCGTGGTTGATGAATGACGAATGTGAAAAATGGGCAAATCTTGCTCTCGCCAATGGCTAAGTAGTTCAAAACAAACCTGCTCGCAATGTGGGTTATTGCGATGACCGCCCCAGTAGGCTTCATCATAAAAGCCTTGTTGTAAGTCAATGAGCAATAAAGCGGTATTTTTAGCAATCATTTAGACTCCATATTTATTGTCAATGACAAAAATAAACCAAACAAACACACCACTGTTTTTAATAGGCATGGTTTTTAATAAGCAGCACCGTTGCACTTGCCCAAATGCCCTCACCACGCCCTATCCAGCCCATTTTTTCGTTGGTGGTGGCCTTGATACTCACACAGTCTACACTGACGCCCAACACGCCTGCAATGCACTCACGCATGGTAAAGTTGTGCGGTGATAGCTTCGGTAATTCACAAATGACCGTCATGTCAGCGTTACCAAGCGTGTAGCCTTGTGCTTGCACCAACGCATAAACATGTTTTAGCAAAACTTTGCTATCAGCACCTTGATAAGCATCATCTGTATCAGGAAAATGCTGTCCAATATCGCCCAAAGCCAACGCTCCCAAAAGGGCATCTGATAAAGCATGTAGCAGTACATCGCCATCTGAATGAGCCTTTATGCCATGGCTGTGGGGAATGCGTACACCGCCAAGCATCACAAAATCACCCTGTGTGAATGAATGCACATCTATGCCTTGACCGATTTTTATCATCATCAAGCCTTTTTGATTTATTGTGGACAAGGCTTGTAAAATGACTGGCAAGCCCTATATAATAGCACAATTTTACCACAATTTGATAAAAAGAGACAACCATGAACGCCTACCGTCTATCTGATATTGCCCAATTTTATGGCAAAGCCCCCAAAGACATTAAAGTCATCGTTGGCATGTCTGGTGGTGTGGACAGCTCGGTATCGGCTGTTTTGTTACAACAAGCAGGCTTTCATGTTGAAGGCTTGTTTATGAAAAACTGGGAAGAAGATGATGGCAGTGAATACTGCACCGCCATGACTGACCTTGCCGACGCCCAAGCGGTGGCGGATAAAATCGGCATCAAATTACACACCGCTAATTTTGCCATGGAATATTGGGACAATGTTTTTGAACATTTTTTGGCAGAATATCAAGCAGGACGCACGCCAAACCCTGATATTTTATGCAACAAAGAAATTAAATTTAAAGCCTTTTTGGATTATGCGTCTGGGCGACAATTTGGACTTGGGGCAGATTTTATCGCCACAGGACATTATGCACGCCGTGGTTTTAACCAAGATGGTAGGGCCCAGTTGCTGCGTGGTTTGGACACCAATAAAGACCAAAGTTATTTTTTACACGCTGTGGGGGGCGACAAAATCGCTAAGACACTTTTTCCCATCGGTGAGCTTGAAAAGCCACAAGTGCGAGCCATTGCCCAAAAATATGACCTTATCACCGCCAACAAAAAGGACTCCACAGGGATTTGCTTTATTGGTGAACGCAAGTTTAAGGATTTTTTACAACAGTATTTGCCCGCCCAAAAAGGCGATATCTACACCGATGATGGCATAAAAATCGGCACACATGATGGCTTGATGTATTACACCATCGGACAGCGTGGCGGTATTGGCATCGGCGGTGTGGCAAATCGCCCTGAAGAGCCGTGGTTTGTGTTACACAAAGACCTGACAAATAACCGTCTCATCGTCGGACAGGGGCATGACCACGCCATGTTACAATCCACCGAACTCACTGCTTATAAACTTGATTGGGGAATTGCTCCGCCTGTTCAGATTTTTGGCAAGCAAGGTTTTAGATGCACCGCCAAAACCCGCTATCGCCAGAGTGACCAAGATTGTACGGTGTTTGCCCTTGATGAGACAGGCGATAAAGTCAAAGTGGTGTTTGATGATGCCCAGCGTGCGGTAACACAAGGGCAATCGGTTGTGTTTTATGATGGCGACATTTGCTTAGGGGGTGGGGTGATTGATGGGACAAATGCAAAGATTGGGTAACAGACACCCAGTCTTTTTGCCTTATTTTATCTGATTTTATCTGCAAGCTAACCATACATCATAAGCGACAGCAATGCCACATACAAAAACACATACCGTCCTACCCACGCATTTTGACAAAAGGCGGTAAAGCAATTTAGGCGTTCACGAGTTTTGATTTTGTCATATTGCATGGCAAACAGCCCTGCCAAACCGACCGCCAAACCACACGCAGACCACACCCCAAAAAAGCGATGCACCAATGCTATCATGATGACCAAAAACACGCCATTTAACGCCATGATAAAATAAATGTCTTTGTCGCCAAACCATTTTTCAAACAAAATGGCGGTGGATTTTACCCCAATCTTGACATCATCGTCCTTGTCGCACATGGCGTACATCGTATCATACGCCACCGTCCAGCACATATAGGCAACAAAGACAAGCCAGCCTGTCAGCCCAACACCGCTTTGTCCCTGCTCACTACGCACCGCCACAAACGCCATCGGCACCGCCCAACCAAACGCCATTGCAAGTACCACTTGGGGCAGGTGCGTGTAGCGTTTCATAAACGGATAGATAAACGCAAGAAATACCGCCACCAGCGACCAATAAAACACCTGTATCGGCAAAAAAAAGAGTAAACACGCTGACAGTCCCGACAAGCCCACAAAGGTCAAAACGGCAGTTTTGGCAGACAGTCGCCCGTCTGCCAAAGGGCGGTCTTTGGTGCGTTTGACTTGTCCGTCCACCTTGCGGTCGGCAAAGTCATTGATAGCACAGCCCGATGCTCGCATAAGCACCGCCCCAAGCGTAAAAATAACGATGTGAGCCATGCTCGGCAATCGCCCCACGCCTGCATTTGCCAAAAACAACGCCCACAAAGTCGGATACAAAAGTAGCTCCGTCCCCACAGGTTTATCAAAACGGGTCAGTTGTAGCCATGCGATGAGTTTGTCTTTAAAGGTGTAAGTGGTTGCAGTCATGATGTCAAATGGTTAATTTTTGGGGTATTTTATCATAAAGCCTTTTTTATATAACAATGAAAAATGGTTTATATTTAAAAAAAATCGTTAGGGCGTGTTGAACTTTGGTATTTGCAATGAAAAATGAGAAAAATCGCACGTTTTTCAAGGAAAAGTCCGAAGTTGATATTGAAATATCAACAAGGATTTTGACGAAGAAAAACAAGATTTAGCCATTTTTCATGCAAAAATTGATTTAGAGTGTTAAGTTTTTGCCTTACTTTATAAAAATGTTATCAATGTTCAACACGCCCTATATATTCTGCCCAAACCCCAATTATTTTTAAAATAAAAAATGACAAACCAAAATTTTTTGTTAAAATAAACCCCCAAATACTTTTTTAACGGAAAAACCATGGCAGACAGCACCGAACACTCAATCCTAACCATAGACCCACGCACGCACGTGGCGGATTTGCCTTTTATCGACTACCAAGACGACACACTATTTATTGACAACGTCAGCACCAAAACCCTAGCCCAGACCTATGGCACACCGCTTTATGTGTACAGCAAAAACGCCCTACTTGCCAATTACCGTGCCTATGTGGAGAGTTTCGCCCCCTTGTCAGACGTGCAGATTTGCTATGCGGTCAAATCCAACTCAAACCTTGCCGTCCTTGCCACGCTTGCCCATGCAGGGGCAGGCTTTGACATCGTGTCAGCAGGCGAGCTTGCCCGTGTATTAAAAGCAGGCGGACAGGCGGACAAAGTCGTCTATTCGGGCGTGGGCAAAACCAAAAGCGACATCGCCACCGCCCTAAATGCAGGGGTTGGGTGCTTTAATGTCGAAGCGGTGAGTGAGATTGAACTCATCAGCCAAGTGGCAAGCGAGCTTGGCAAAACCGCCCCCATTGCCCTGCGTATCAACCCCGATGTAGATGCCAAAACGCACCCTTACATCTCCACAGGCTTAAAGGACAACAAATTTGGTATCAGCCATGATAACGCCCTAGATGCTTATTGTTTTGCCAAATCCTTGCCAAACCTTGACATCATCGGCATAGACTGCCACATCGGTTCACAGCTCACCGACACCCAGCCTTTTGTGGACGCTTTGGATAAAGTCATTGAGCTCATTGACGAGCTACACGCACAGGGCATTAGCTTACGCCATGTGGATTTGGGCGGGGGCTTGGGCGTGCGTTATACCGATGAGACCCCTGCCAGCGTGAGCGAATACGCCAACGCCCTACTGCCCAAACTGCTTGATTTACAAGAAAAATATGGTCTAGGGCTACACTTAGAACCAGGGCGAAACATCTCCGCCAATGCAGGGGTGCTACTCACAAATGTGGACGTACTAAAACCCACCGAACACAAAAACTTTGCCATCGTGGATGCGTCCATGTGCGAACTCATGCGACCTGCCCTTTATGGCTCGGTCATGGCGGTTATTCCTGCCGATTTGACCGCCACGACCACCCCCCAAGTGTGGGACATTGTCGGCTCGGTATGTGAGTCGTCCGACTTTTTGGCAAAAAATCGCACGCTTGCCCTAAACGTGGGCGACACCCTTGCTATCACAGGAGCAGGAGCTTATGGCTTTGTCATGGCAAGCAACTACAACACCCGCCCCAGACCTGCCGAGATTATGTGTGATGACGGCTCTCATCGAGTCGTGCGTGAGCGTGAGAGTTTGGACGATTTGTGGCGTGGCGAGAGCGTTTGATTCAAACCGACCAGTTGGTATGTTTTATGGTAACACAACCATTTAAATCGCCATGATTTTAAATAAAATAGGAGTGCAGGGATTGACTCTGCACGCCTTATAAAAAACAATTCCGTCAAACTTACAAATCCGACCTTTAACCCAACCTTGACTCATTTTAACCCCACTTTAACCCACCAACAAAATTAACGCCATGTCCCAAATCCAAACCCTAGTCGATATGCTAAAAGCCTATCAAGCCCTACCCCATCACACCAATCCTGCCCTAAAACAGGCACTTAGCGATGTACAAGCATGGCAAAAGGCTCGTATCAAACGCACCAATCACGCTCTATTTGCCGATGACAAAACCGCCCCACTTGCCAATTATCTCATTGAGCGGATTTATGGCGATGATGATTTTGACGTGCTTGCCGACCAGCTGTTAACCGCAGGGACGAACGCCCTAAATGGCTCGGGCAAACTAGAAAAGCTCATCCCCACCAACGCCCTAGGGGCAGGCGTGCTTGGCGTGCAGTCGGCAGTTCATGCCATCAGTCTTGATTTAACATTGGCAACGTCCCTACTGGCTGACTTTGGCGAGCGTTACACCAATGGGGGTATTGATGACACGCTCATGCATGACGTGTATCGGCACGTCAATGCCAAAGACGAACGTATCGCCCAAATCCACACCATCAAAGACGTGTGCGAGCAGTCTTATAAATATTTTAATTCCTTTATCCTGCAAAACGCCTTTAAACTTGCCAAAGGCATGGCATACGACAACGGCTATCAGCCCCTGTATGACTTCATCGGGGACGGACTGGTCGCCATGAAACCCCTAAAACGCATTGATGATTTTACCGTGCCGTTTGTGGCAAATGAGCTTGTCGTGATTCATGAAATTCATGAATGAATTTTTGGTACTAGGGCGTGTTGAACATTGATAACATTTTTATAAAATAAGATGAAAATTTAACGTTTCAATCAATTTTT
>ERZ1023440.60-NODE-60-length-48730-cov-271.302496_pt1 | contig 48730 bp, 42 predicted proteins | sample MGYA00380520_ERZ1023440 | MGnify/ENA primary metagenome ERZ1023440 (study PRJEB33173, sample SAMEA4830335) | metagenome | study: EMG produced TPA metagenomics assembly of the PRJEB25223 data set...
AACCTAACCTTTAATCTTATGTCTAAGATTTGGGGGTCGGTTCAAATTTGCCCTTTTTTATTGCCCTAAATTTAATCTTGCCAATCGTACTCAAATGTCTGATTTGCCATGCGGTCTAAATGGTCGGTGATGACAAAGCGTAGGCGAGTCTCATCATAAGGGCGTTCGGGACTGTCAGTGGTTTCGTTGCGAGTGTACTCAATATACAGCTCATCATCGTGGGGTGTCAATACAACGTCTGCCCCTGCCATTTTGACCAAATAGCCCGTGTCAGTCTCGGTAACTTCTACTTTATGGCGAAAGTGGTTAGTTAGACGTTTGGCAAGTCTTGCCCCTTCGGTGGTGCGAACACGAACGTGTGGCATATCATCTCCTGTGATAATGTGGAAAAATAACAACTATTAAATAAGACCTATTTTCACTAAATCAAGCCTTTTTATCAAATTTAACAAAATAAAATAACAATCTTAGGGCGTGCCTGCCTTTGGTATTTGCAATGAAAAATGAGAAAAATCGCACGTTTTTCAAGGAAAAAACGCAGGCTGATAGTCATTCTATCAGACAAGTTTTTGACGCAGAAAAACAAGATTTAGCCATTTTTCATGCAAAAATTGATTGAAATTGTCAAACTTTCATCTTATTTTATAAAAATGTTATCAATGGTAGGCACGCCCTAAATTAAGCGGTGCAAAATGCCATAAAGTTTTGTACAATACGTCATCTTGGGTATCTTTGGGTCGGATAAAACCGTCATGATTTTAAAAGCATTTTTGATTATTTTTGGGTGTGTGTTTTTGGGCGAGATTTTTATTGCCTTGACAGGATTGCCCCTGCCCCCGAGTGTGATTGGGCTGATTATCCTATTTGGGGCGTTGCAGGCAGGCGTGGTTAAGTTAGAGACGGTACAGAGCCTTGCCAAGACCTTACTGGACTATTTGGTGCTAATGGTCGTGCCTGCCTGTATCTCCATCATGCAGTATCTTGACATCATTCGGGCGGATTTGGGGGTGCTGATTGGGGCGACTGCCATCAGCACACTGCTGGTGCTGATTGTGACGGGCAAATCCTATGAGTGGCTGCGGCACGCCCAAAAAGCCAGGCATCAAGGACGGTCAAACCAAGGGGGCAACTTATGAACGCTGAACTATCAGAGTTGTTAAACAGCCCTTTTTTTCTGCTGTTCATGCTCATCGCTGTCTTTCATGGCTGTATGCACATCAAAGCCCGCTTTAAAAATCAGCTCATCAATCCCACGCTCATCACGACCATCGTGGTCATCATCCTGCTAAAAATGCTAAACATTGAGTGGGCGAGCTTTGAGCAGGCGAGTCGTCAGCTGACCTTTTGGTTGCAGCCTGCGGTCGTGGCACTCGCCATTCCGCTTTATGTTCAGTGGCAAAAAATTCGCTCGCAGTGGTTTCCCATCATCATCTCACAACTGCTAGGCTCGCTCACAGGCATCATTTCAGGGGTGTGGCTCGTGCGTCTGATGGGCGGTAGCGAGCAAAGTGCTATTGCCATCGCTCCTAAATCCGTCACCATGCCGATTGCCATCGAAGTCACTGATAAATTAGATGGGGTGATGGGCATTACCGCCAGTACCGTACTCATCGCAGGTGTGGTGGGGCAGATGATGGGTATAGGCGTATTGTTATTTGTCAAATCCACTCGCCCCATGGCGTGGGGGCTATCCATGGGGACAGCGTCGCACGCCCTTGGTACGGTGCGGGTCATGCAGATGGGGTCAAGGTTTGTGGCGTATGCGACGGTGGGGCTGATTTTAAATGGTATTTTAACGGCATTTTTAGCCCCTGTAATTGTGCCGTGGCTACTCTAATAAAAAATCCCCAATCAAGGGGATTTTTTATAACATGATAACATGGTGTTAATTGGCAGGCAGTTTTTGTAGTGCTGCGATACGCTCATCCAATGTCGGGTGCGTGCGGAACAGATTGGCAATGCTAAATCCTTGGGATTGACCGCTAGAAATGGCAAAGGCTTTCATGCTCTCTGGCATTTGGTCGGGGCGAGCTTCGGCAGGACGTAGGGCGTTTAAGGCACTAATCATCTTGTCACGGCTAGCAAGTTTTGCCCCCATCTCGTCGGCACGGTATTCACGCAAGCGAGAGAACCACATGACGATGGCACTTGCCAAGAAGCCAAGCAAGATATCCATGACGATACTGGTCACAAAGTAACCAATACCAGGGGAGTCGCTTTCGTTTTTAAAGACCACTTGGTCCACAAATGAGCCAATGATACGGGCAAAGAACATGACAAAGGCGTTCACCACACCTTGAATCAAGGCAAGCGTCACCATGTCGCCATTGGCAACGTGTCCGATTTCGTGAGCCAATACTGCTTCGACTTCATCGGCGGTCATGGTGTGCAGTAGTCCTGATGAGACAGCAACTAGGGCTGAGTTTTTGTTCCAACCTGTGGCAAAGGCGTTGGGTTGGGCGTTGTCAAAAATACCCACTTCAGGCATGCCAATACCGACGGCTTTGGCTTGTTTGGCGACGGTATCCACAAGCCACTGCTCGGTGGCGTTACTGGGACGTTCAATGATGACCGTACCTGTGGATTTTTTTGCCATCCATTTTGACAAAAACAAAGAAATCATTGAGCCAATCATGCCATAGCACAGACACATGACGGCAAGCGAACCATATTGAAGTCCGCCTGGTCCATGCACACCGCCCAATCCAAAGACTCTGCTTAGGATGAAAAAGGCGATACCTGCCACGACCATGACGGCGACGTTGGTGAGTAAAAATAAACCAATGCGTAACACGGTAAATTTTCCTTAAAATAAAAGTTGCAAAATAAAAATGCCCCCATTGGCATTACTGCTATTATGGGGCATGACGTTAAAAATTTAAATGGTATTTGTGTAACTGATTGATTATTTTTATAAAAAATCAGATATTTTTTAAAATCAACCAGTTACAAGCACATTATTTATGGATATAAATACGCCCTGAACCACTACCAACACTGGGGTTTTGGGGGGTGGCGTAGTTATTATTTGGGGTTGTGTAGGTAATGCTGACATTTTGAACACCTGATGAGCTGGGTACTTGTAAGGTGGTCGGGGCAGGCGTGGTAAAGTTTTGGTTCATTGCCAAGTGCGTGCCACCCCCGATGATACCCGTATCATGGCGATAGAGACTGGCATAACGGCTGTTTACCGAGCGGACGTAGTTTTGGGTTTCGCGAAATGGAGGGATGCCACCATGCTTGCGAACATTGCCCAGACCTGCATTATAGGCAGCGACAACGTGGTCACGGTTGCGAAATTGGCGTTGTAGCCATGCGATGTATTTTACCCCGCCTTCGATGTTTTGGACGGGGTCCCAAGCGTTACTTACGCCCATGTCTCGGGCGGTGCCGGGCATGAGTTGCATGAGTCCCATTGCCCCGACGGGTGAGCGAGCATTTGGGTTGAAGGCGGATTCGGTGTGAATGATGGCTTTGACAAGGGCAGGGTCTACACCATGACGAGCAGCGGCGGCACGGATTAAATGGTCGTAGGCGTTACGGTTAGCACTGCGACTGGGTGTGGCGGCAGTCGTTGGGTTGTAGGTGCTAGGGATGTTGCCGTTAGAGTGTAATTTGGTGTCAGGATAATAAGTAACGCTGATTTGGGTGAATTTTTTGGTGCCACTGGCGTTTTGTTGGACATTGGTCAAAAATTTTTGTCCGTTATCGCCGTCTTCGTAGACATAGATGGTGTTGGCTGTGGCATGAGTGGCAACAGCAGAGACTAGGGCGATGGGCAGTAGGCGACTTAAAAAAATATGGGTCATGGTCTTTTGGTTGTTAAAATGGTAAATACCCTAATTATAACATAAAAATTTATTTTTAAATAGGGTGTGCCTGCCTTTATATATTTGCAATGAAAAATGCCTGTTTAAAAAAGCAGGGGAGTCGCCCGTTTTTCAAGGAAAAACGCAGGCTGATAGTCGTTCTATCAGACAAGTTTTTGCCTTCGAGCCACAATCCGACCACTTAACTGGGTAGATTTTTAAGATTTTAACTTAACTTTTTAAATTAAGTGGTCGGATAGCCATTTTTCATGCAAAAACATCCTTTTATTTTTACAATATTTCCAAATTTTAAATGGTGTTATAAAGGGTAGGCATGCCCTAAAAAACCAAGATTTTTATCTTGGTTTTATCGCTGTGCTGTGTTTATTTGTTTGTTGATTAACCAAAAACTTTTAAGCGTTCTGCCACAGGGGCGAAAGTTTTCTCGCCAGCAGGGGCGACGATACCGCCAAAGACCATTTGGGCGACCAGTTGCCAGTTGCTAGGTACGTCCCATTCGCTTGCCACGAAGTCATTAATGAGTGGGTTGTAGTGCTGTAAGTTGGCACCGACATTGGCAGAAGCTAGGGTTGTCCAGATGGCATACTGCACCATGGCATTAGCGTGACCTGCCCAAATGGGGAAGTTGTCGGCATAAGCAGGGAACTGCTCTTGCAAGCCTTTAACCACGTCGGTGTCTTCAAAAAACAGCACCGTGCCTGCCCCTGCTTTAAAGGCGTTTAATTTGTCTTGGGTGGGGGCAAAATTCTCAGCAGGCACGATACCACGCAAAATCTCGGTGGTGGCATCCCACAGTTTTTCGTGTTCAGCCCCGTGTAGCACCACAAGGCGAGTGGACTGTGAGTTAAATGATGATGGCGTGTGGAGTAGGGCGTGTTCAACGATTTGGTCGATTTGTACGCTGGTTAGGGGGCTGTTTTTGTCTAGGGCGTAGATAGAACGGCGAAGTTCGGCGGTGGCTTGTAGGGTTTGGGTCGTCATGGGGTGTTCCTTGTTGGATAAAAATAAATAAAAGGTAAATGAGATGGGATTTATTATAAATTAAAACAATAAGAAAACAATAGTCGTTTTGTTAAAGATTTGTTTCTTATTAAGAAAAGGTTTATAATGGTAAAATGGTTTTGTTAAGTACACCTAACAAACTTAATATTTACCACAGGCTTTGTAGGGACTGGCTCCGCACGTCCTTTGATAACATGCCAATTTTTATAGGCGTGCACAGCACGCCCCTACACCAAAACTTCATTATGTTTGTGGTAATTTTAAAGTTTCTCGGGTGTATGTTTTGCCATTTAACACACTTTTAAAAATATTGCTTTTAATATAAGAACCCCAACATGGATACACTCACCAGTATCAAAGTCTTTCATCAAGTGGTTTTGACAGGCAGTTTTACCAAATCTGCCGACAGTCTAGACATGTCGGTGGCGATGACCAGTAAGCACGTCGCCCATTTAGAACGCACGCTCGGCACCAAGCTGTTGCATAGAAACAGTCGCAACATTCATCTGACTGATGCAGGCGAGCAGTATTACCGTGAGTCGCTGTACGCTTTGGAACTGTTAGACAGTGCCAAAGAGACCGCCCAAGGGGCAACCGATGGCGTGCGTGGCATGTTAAAAATCACCATGCCCAGATGGTTTGCCAATCCCAAGATGGCAGGCTATTTGAGTGAATTTCAGGCACGTTATCCTGACGTGATTTTGAATGTCTCGCTGTCTAATCAGTTCGTGGATTTGGTGGCGGATGGTTTTGATTTGGCACTGCGAATCACCCACGACCCCAAGCCATCCTTGATAGCCCGCCCTTTGACACGCATGGATTTTTATCTGGTGGCAAGCCCTGACTATCTGTCACGCCATGGCACGCCGACCACGCCCGATGAGCTAAATGACTCTGCTTGTCATCGGGTGATATTGCCGACGTATGTCAAAATGGACAACGTGTCCATTTATCATCACGCCACGCAAGCGGAATTTGTACTAAACCCCAAGCCGTCCATGTACAGCAATGACACGCCCATGATTAGTGAGCTGGTGCGGGCAGGGGCGGGGATTGGCTATGCCCCAAGCTGGCTTGTTGAGCATGATTTGGCAGATGGGCGACTGGTGCGACTGCTTGCTGATTATGAGCTGTTGTCGGTCACACTCTATGCGGTGTATGTGGATAGGGCGTTTTTGAGTGCCAGAGTACGGGCGTTTATTGATTTTATGGTGGAAAAATTGGATGGTTAGAATTTAGCCATTTTTCATGCAAAATAGATTAAAATTTTTAAAATTTATTTCAATTTCAACTTAAAATTACAACTTACTGATTCTTCAATGATTATTTTCGGGTTGTAGGGGTGAATTGCAATTTGCCCTTGATAAAACAATCACTCATACAAAGTTGAGAATGGGGTAAAATTTTGTTTTCTTTTTATAAAAATATTATCAATGCTCGGTACGTTCTGATCATATCCTGTCAGCTACCTGTAACATTTGGGTGGTTTTCCATGGTTTTTTCACTTGCCAAATGCCCGATTTTAACGTTATGATATGACACTTTTAATATTTTAACAATGATTATCATGCTAAATCATAAAAAAATCCCCAACCGCTCACCAAAATCAGAACAGGGGCTGATGCTTGTTGGGTTTTTGCTGTTGGTCATCATCATCGCAGGACTCGTGTTTTTGGCGATGTATGCCTATAAGTTAAACAGCGAGATTGTCAGTAAATTTGAAAATCGCCGTTGGGACATTCCCGCCACGGTCTATTCTCGTCCGCTGGATTTGGAGCAGGGCGTGGCGATCTCTGATGCCAATTTTAAGGCGTGGCTTGACATGCTAGGATACAGCCAAGGCGATGTTAATCAGACGGGGCGTTATGAGAAATCGGGCAGTACCTACACGGTGCATACACGAGGGTTTGATTATGGTGATGGTGAGATAGACTCAGCACAGGTGCTAAAAATCACCTTTAACGCTGGCAAAGTGACCAAAATCCAAAGCACCAATCCCAATACAGATGGGGCGGTGCGTTTGGAGCCGATTAACATTGGCGGTATCTATCCTGAGAATAACGAAGACCGCATTTTGCTGACCAAAGACACCATGCCGAGACAGTTGGTGGATGCACTCATTGCGACAGAAGACCGTGGTTTTTATGAGCATTATGGCATTTCACTGCGTGGCACGAGCCGAGCGTTGCTCTCCAACATCACAGGGGGCGAACGTCAAGGCGGTTCGACCATTACCCAACAGCTCATCAAAAACTTCTACCTAAACTCCGAACGCACCCTAAAACGCAAGGCAAATGAAGCCTTGATGGCTCTGCTGTTGGAACGTCATTATAGCAAAGATGCGATTTTGCTGGCGTATTTAAATGAGATTAATCTAGGGCAAAATGGCAATCGTTCGGTCAATGGCTTTGGCATTGCGTCGCATTTTTATTTTGACAAGCCCATATCGGAGCTGAGCCTTGACCAGTATGCCTTGCTTGTTGGGGTTGCCAAAGGGTCAAGCTATTACAACCCCAGAAAACATCCCGAGCGGGCGACCGAACGCCGTAACACCGTGCTACACAACATGCTGGTCATGGGTAAAATCAGCCAAGATGAGTATAATGAAGCAGCCCAGCGACCACTGGGTGTGGTCAAAACCCCTGCCATCGCCAAGCCCAAATTCCCTGATTTTTTTGATGCGGTCAGTCGTGAGCTAAGACGGTATTATAAAGACAGCGATTTGCGTGGGGCGGGGCTAAAAATCATCTCCACGCTAGACCCGATTGCCCAAATGTCGGCAGATAAAGCCATCAGTGAGCATTTAAATAAAAAAGGCAATAAAAGCAAAAATTTACAAGGGGCGTTGGTCAGTGCCGACCCTGCCACAGGCGAGCTCGTTGCCATCGTGGGTAGTGCTAGCGACTTTACGGGGTTTAATCGTGCCATTGATTCAAAACGACAAGTCGGCTCGCTGTTAAAGCCTGTCATCTATATGACTGCCATCCAGTCGGGCAAATACCACTGGGCAACCCCCATCAAAGATGAACCCATCGCCTATCCTGCCGGTGGCAAATCATGGACACCCAAAAACTATGCTGGCAGAAGCTATGGCGATGTCCCCATGCTCAACGCCCTTGCCAACTCTTATAACCAGTCGGCGGTCAATGTCGGCATGGATTTTGGGGTGGATGTGTTCGCCAAACAGCTACGCCAGTTGGGGGTGGAGAGTGACATTCCCCACTACCCATCGGTCATGCTCGGGGCGGTGGATTTGTCGCCCATGGACATGCTCGGGGTGTATCAAGTCTTTGCCAGTGGTGGCTATCACACCCCCATTCATAGCATTCGTCAGGTCATCAGCGAGACGGGTAAAGTGATTCAGCGAACAGATGACAACATCAAATCAACGGCACGCATACCACCCGAGGTCATGACGGTAACAAACTTCGGTCTGCAACAAGTGGTCAAAGATGGCACCGCCAAAGGCATGGGTAAGATTGGCAGTACTTATAAACTCGCTGGCAAAACAGGCACGACCAATGATGCCCGTGATGCGTGGTTTGCAGGGTTTAGTGGCAACTATGTTTCGGTGGTGTGGGTTGGACGCGATGACAATAAGCCTATCGGACTGACAGGGGGGTCGGGGGCATTGCCGATTTGGGCGGATTATATGAGACGGCTCAACTTAGCTCCTGTGCATTTTGGTCAAAGCAGTGATGTGGCGTGGCTGTGGCTTGATGGCGAGACAGGACTGCTCTCAGATGAGATGTGCGAGCGTGCCATGTATGTCCCTGTGTTAAGCAAGCATGCCCCCAAAGAAAGCTCGTCATGCCTAGATGAACAGTATTTGGATGAGTATGATGAGACCATCAGCGAAGATGGCGAAGAGGTCATTGATGATGGCGAAGTGGTCTATGGTGAGGTGGCTGATGAGACCGCAGAAGATGTGGTCTATGGTGATGTGGAAGCGGAAGTGGAAGCAGAAGAGAGTTTTTGATGTATAGCCATTAAAAACCATTTGCAAAATCAAATCAATACTGCTATCATTGATTTATGACAAAATAGTGACAAAACTATAACAAAGCCATGACAAAACTGTAAAATAGGATTGTCGTGGTTTTTGTTCATGCCACATACCAATCATGAAGTGTCCATCATGAAACGCAAAAACTACCTACATCATCTCATGCTTGTCGTCTTTGCCGTGGGGCTTGGTTTGTCCTTTTGGTACAGCTCGGCTTGGCTACATCTGTGCTATGGGCTTGCCTTGTTTTTGTTTGGTATGCAATGTATCGAAGAGGGCTTACACAGCACGGCAGGCGGGACACTTGAACGCTTGATGACAAAAAGCACCGCCACACCCGCCAAGGGTTTTTTGTTTGGGGTGGGTTCGACCTTTATTTTGCAGTCCAGTACGCTTGTATCGCTTTTGACCATCGCCTTTTTGGGGACGGGCATGATTACGCTTGCTGGCGGTATTGCCATCATTTTTGGTACCAACCTTGGGGCAACGACAGGCATTTGGCTACTTGCCTTGGCAGGGCAGAGTGTAAGCTTATCGCCTGTTGCCATTCCCATGCTTGTCTTTGGGATTTTGCTTGGGTTTTTTGGTGGTCAGCCCAAGGCGGTAGGGCGGATATTGGTGGGGGTGGCACTTATTTTTATGGGCATTGATGCCATCAAATCAGGCTTTGGGGCGTTTGGCGGACAGCTTGATTTTGCGTCTTTGAATTTTAGCCCAACCTTAGAAGTGCTGACCTTTGCAGGGATTGGGTTTTTATTGACGTGTGTGTTGCAGTCGTCCCATGCCACGCTGATTTTGACCTTGACCGCCCTTGCCAGTACACAAATCACCATTCCCCAAGCCTTTGCCATTGCGGTTGGTTCAAACTTAGGCTCATCTGCCACAACTGCCATCATGGGCATGATAAGTAGTGAGCGAGCAGGACAACGCCTTGCGTTGGCACACCTGATTTTTAATGGGGTAACGGCTCTTTTGACCTTTGTGCTTTGGATGCCGATGACCACGATAGTGGACACCATTGCCGAGCTTGCCAATTTTCCGCCTTTGATACAGCTTGCCTTATTTCATACGCTCTTTAACGTGTTTGGCATTGCGGTGTTTTGGCGGTGGCAGGGCAATCTTGCCAATGCTTTAACCAAAATCCTGCCCGACAAAGCCAACACCAAACTTCTGCCCGATGGCTCACAGGCAGTCATGCCACGCCATCTTGACCCCAATGCCTTGATGTCGGCAGATATTGCCCTGCGAGCGGTATCCCAAGAGATTCGCCATTTGGCAAGCCTTAGTATGGAAGTGATGTCGCACGCTGTCTTTGTGCCAAGCGATGATATTTACAAAAAAGACGAGTCGCCCACTGCCCCCACACCGCCTTTTGAACCGAATGTGCAGACTTTGTACGAGTGGCAGATTAAGCCTTTATACAGTGAGATTTTGGACTTTGTTAGTAAAATGGACGTGGATGAGACCGACACCCGCCAAGATGAGCTGACTGCCATTCACCTGGTGGCGTTTACACTACTGGGTATGGTTAAAGATGCCAAGCATTTGCAAAAGAATATGGCAAAGTTTTTGGCGGTTGATGTAAAGAATGACAAAAAAGATGGCGACATCAATGACATCGGTCAAGAATACCGCTATCTTAGAGAGCATTTGTTTGTCTCACTACAAGCCCTTGCCAAGGCGGGGGAGATGAAGCTGGGTTCACAAAAATGGGTCATGCACATAGACACGCTCATTCGCCATGCTGATGGGCTTGATGAAATGCGTGGGCAGGTATTTGACCGCCTGCGAGATGGCGTACTTGATGGCGAACAGGCATCATCGCTCATGAATGATATTAGCTATGTCAAACGCATTGAAGATGGTGTGCTAGAACTTCTGATGGGGGCAGGCGAGATGTTTTGTTGTCAGGCACGTTAATGCTGTCAAAAAAGCAAACAATCATAACATTTTGATACATTTTCCCAAAACTTATGAAATGTGTTAAAATTGTCATATAACTGTCATATTTGACTTTTATAATGCAACGATTTTTGGATACAACCATGTTATCCATGACGATTCAGATTAAATAGTAGTGGCGTTGCCCATTTAAGGATTGAATGGGTAGGGCTTTTTTATTGTCATATTCTTTTAATTTAACCAACCCTTGGCGGATTTTATGGTAAATTCAGCAAAGCAGTCCACGCCCATGGCGGCGAATGTCTTTTTTGCCTTATTGATGTTAGGTATTAGTGTCTATTTTGTGATGTGGGGACTTGATTATACCAATCATCAGCAAGTTGTGCTGTTTTTGGTGGCATCATTTTTTGGGATTTTTATGGCGTTTAACATCGGTGGTAACGATGTCGCCAACTCCTTTGGTACGTCAGTCGGAGCAGGGACGCTCAGTGTTACCCAAGCCCTAGCCGTGGCGGCGATTTTTGAAGTCTCTGGGGCGGTCTTGGCAGGGGCTGCCGTGACTGACACGATACGCAGTGGTATCGTGGACATCTCCGATTTGGGGGTGTCGCCCAATCAGTTTATTTATCTTATGCTCTCAGCACTCATCGCGGCGGCGTTTTGGCTACTGTTTGCCACCAAGCGGGGTCTGCCTGTCTCCACCACACATGCCATCATCGGGGGTATCGTGGGGTCGTCTATCGTGCTTGGCGTGAATCTGGGTGGGTCTGAGCTTGCTTTATCCACTGTTAAATGGTCAAAAATCGGCGAGATTGCCATCTCTTGGGTGCTCTCCCCTGTACTAGGCGGGGCGTTGTCCTATGTTATTTATGGGCTGGTTAAAAAGAACATTTTGGCGTATAACGACCACATGGAAATCAAGGTCAAAGAGCTAAAAGCGGAGAAAAAAGCCCTAAAAGCCCGCCAAAAAGAACATTTTGAAAACCTACCAGAAGAGAATAAACTGGACTACACCACCGCCTTACTGCGTGACCAAGAGATTTATAAAGAAGTGGACAGTGCCGATGAGCTAGAAACAGGCTATTATAAAGAGTTGCACGCCATTGAACACAAGCGTGAAAACCTAGACACCCTAAAAGCACTCAAAACATGGGTGCCACTTATCGCTGCTTTGGGTGCGGTCGTGATGACAGCGATGGTGGTGTTTAAGGGGTTAAAAAACACAGGGCTAAACCTATCCACCTTGCATTCTGCCCTTGTCATGGGCATGATTGGGGCGATGGTGTGGCTGACCGCCTTTATCTATACCAAGACCATTCGTGGTAAGCACAAAGAGGATTTGGGGAAAGCGACCTTTATCATGTTTAGCTGGATGCAGGTGTTTACCGCTTGTGCCTTTGCTTTCTCACACGGTTCAAACGACATTGCCAATGCCGTTGGACCTTTTGTGGCGATTATGGACGTTATCCGTGAAAACGCCATTGCCGCCAAAGCCACCGTGCCTGCTCCTGTACTGGTTACCTTTGGTGTGTCGCTTATCGTGGGGCTTTGGTTTATTGGCAAAGAAGTTATCCAAACTGTTGGGACAAATTTGACCGAAATGCACCCAGCGTCAGGATTTTCTGCCGAGCTTGCGGCGGCGGCGGTGGTCATGGGGGCGTCAAGCCTTGGTATTCCTGTATCCAGTACGCATATCCTTGTCGGGGCGGTGCTTGGCATTGGACTTGTCAATAAAAACACCAACTGGAAACTCATGAAACCCATCGGGCTTGCGTGGATCATCACGCTCCCTGCGGCGGGGGCGATTAGTGCGGTGGCGTTTGTGGCATTGTCAGCGATATTTGGCTGATGATAAAATTAAAAAAGAGCGGATTTACCGCTCTTTTTTGTTGGCAAAAATTTAAAGGCTGTTATCCCCAAGGAACTTTAAAATTACCACAAATGCAATGATGTTTGGATATAGCCCCTACAAGCCTGTGACAAATATCAAGTTTGCTAGACATGCGTTGGCAACACGCCTAGAAGTGGTGGATAATGCCTATACAGGGGGCGTGACGGATTTGCCTAGCTTTAAGGATGGTGAGATTTTTCATGCAAAATAGATAAAAGCGTTAAATTTTCATCTTATTTTATAAAAATGTTATCAATGGCAGGCACGTCCTAGATAAAAACCGCCGATGACAATGGCATTTGTTTTGACAAACTTATCACTTAGTCAGATTCAAAAAATGATTTACCGCTTTTAACGTTTGCTGATAAGGCGGTGTGTGTTTGCCCTGATGAGATATTAACCGCTCATGCAACAGAGCAGGGGTGGGATGTGGTGGATTGGTGAATTTGATGCGGTATTGATGATTGGGTGGATTTGTAGGGACAAATTGATTTGCCCTTTGGTAAAAGGTTGGTTTTTAGGGTGTGTTTATAAAAAGTTTTTTTGAACATGCAAGCAACAAAAAAAGGCGTACTCAACGATACGCCTTTTTATTTGTATGGATTATTTCATAAATGGCAACATCAAGAAGCCTTGTAGCACCACTAAGTTCATTAAGTCCACAAAGAACGCCCCCACCATCGGGATAATCAAAAATGCCTTGTGAGATGCACCATAGCGGTCGGTAACTGCTTGCATATTGGCAACAGCAGTCGGGGTTGCACCCATACCAAAACCACAATGACCTGCCGCCAGTACTGCCGAATCGTAGTTTTTACCCATGACTCTAAACGTCACAAAATAGGCAAACAAAATCATCACAATGGTTTGTGTCACTAAGATGACAACCAAAGGTCCTGCTAGGTCGGCAAGTTCCCACAGTTTTAATGACATGAGTGCCATCGCCAGAAACAGGCTCAAAGATGCATTACCAAAGACATCAATGGCACGGTCAAACATATCAAAATTAAAGATGCTGGTCAATACGTTACGCAAAATCACGCCCGTAGCCAACGCCCACACAAAGGTTGGCACTTTGAGCTGAGCTAACCACTCAATGTCTTTGGCAACACCGCTCATATAATCGGCAGCCACCAAGCACACCGCAAACAAAGCCAACGTCTCCACCGCAGAGACGGCAGTAATAAGGCGTACGCTGTCAGATTTTTCAAAGACGGTGTTGTTAGCGTCGTTGCTAGTGTCTGTTTTGTCAAGATTGGCGTTGTTTGGTGCGGTATTGACGGCTTGTACGCCCATTTTTTTGATCAGGCGTTTTGCCACAGGACCGCCAATCAGACCGCCTGCCACCAAGCCATAAGTCGCCGCCGCGATACCCATGGTCACTGCCCCTGTTACGCCATAGTCGTTTTCAAGGGTCGCACCCCACGCACCTGCCGTGCCATGACCGCCAATCAAGCTGATAGAACCTGCCACCAGTCCCATGATGGGGTCAAGCCCGAGCATGGATGCCAGTGCCACGCCCACGCCGTTTTGGACGAGTAGGAAGAAGCCGACCAGTACCGTCAAGATAACCAGTGGCATGCCCCCTGCCTTTAGACGGCGAAAATCTGCTGACAGACCGATGGATGAGAAAAACATGAGCATGCAAGCGGTCTGTAATTCTCTTTGGATATTAAAAACGTAGCCGTATTGGAAATTTAAAAAATAAATGATGGCAGCTGCAAGCAAGCCACCCGCCACAGGTTCGGGGATGTTAAAATCTTCCAAAAATTTAATCTTTTTAACCAAAAATTGTCCCACAAGTAGGACGATGGTTGCCAAAATCAGCGTGTGATAGCCGTTTAGCGTGATTTCGGTGAGTTCCATGCAAACTCCTTATTTAAAATAATACGCCCCAAAAGAGCTTAATCGATTGTTAGTTTTTTTAAAGCTATAATTTTCAATGACTTACAAAAATCATTTGAAAATGGTGTATTATATACAAAAAGTTACAATAAAGCAAATCATGATCTAATAGATGATAATTTTGGGTGGATTTGTGTGGGTAAGGTGCAATGTTTTCTTATATGATTGTCAAATTTAGGTTCTTTTATTATAAATACAAAAGTTCAACACGCCCAAATAAGGATTGACCTGCCGATAAGGATCGGTTTGCTTTGACTTGTACAACTGATAAAAATAAAAACCAATGACAATTGCACCAATCGTCGCCACAACAACTTGCATGATTCGAGTTAATGGATTCATCGTAAAATCCCTAAATCTTGTATTGCTAAAAAAGCGTATCCATTGATACGCTTTTTTTGGGTCTAAATGGCAAATCACTGCATGAACGGTAGCATAAGATAGCCTTGTAATATTACTACGTTCATCAAGTCCACAAAGAACGCCCCCACCATCGGCACAATCAAAAACGCCTTATGCGAGTCGCCATAACGGTCGGTAACCGCCTGCATATTGGCAACGGCGGTCGGTGTCGCCCCACAGCCAAAGCCACAATGACCTGTGGCAAGCACCGCCGCATCATAGTCCTTACCCATGACATTAAAGGTAACAAAATAGGCAAATAAAATAATCGCAAGCGTTTGTACGCCCAAAATAATGACCAAAGGACCTGCTAGGTCAGCCAGCTCCCACAGTTTTAAGGACATGAGTGCCATCGCCAAAAACAGGCTCAAAGAGGCGTTACCAAAGACATCAATGGCACGGTCAAACATTTTAAAATCAAAGACCATCGTCAAAACATTACGCAAAATCACCCCTGTTGCCAACGCCCACACAAAGGTTGGCACTTTGAGGGCGGCGAGCCATTCGACATTTTTGGCGATGTTGCTCATGATATCCGCCCCCACCAGACACACCGCAAACAGAGCAAGGGTCTCAATGGCAGAGCTTGCGGTAATGAGACGAATGGTGTCAGGTTTTTCAAACATGTTTTTATTGGCGTTATCGTCATCGATACTGTGCTTGGTGCTATATAGCGATTGGTCGTCTGCCAGTTTTTCTACGTCCGAGCGGTCATCTTTGGCGGTGGTGGGCTGTATGTTGAGCTTACTCACCAGTCGTTTTGCCACAGGACCACCGATAAGACCGCCTGCCACCAAGCCATAGGTTGCAGTGGCGATACCGACCGTTGTCGCCCCTGTCAGACCGTACTCGGTTTCTAGCGTGCTACCCCAGCCCCCTGCCGTACCATGTCCACCTGTGAGGCTAATCGAGCCGACCACCAACCCCATGATAGGTTCAAGCCCAAGCATGCTTGCCAGTGTTACACCAATACCATTTTGTAAAATCACAAACGCCCCAACCAGTAGGGTAAAGATAACCAACGGCTTACCCCCTGCTTTTAGACGGCTAAAATCAGCCGATAAGCCAATAGAGGCAAAAAACATCAGCATACAGGCGGTTTGTAGCTCTGCCTGAAAAATGAAACTGTACCCAAAGACCGTATTGATTCCCAAAATCAGCATGGACGCCAATAAGCCCCCTGCCACAGGTTCAGGAATGTTAAACTCGTCCAAAAAGCGGATATTTTTGACCAACAACCGCCCAATGAGTAGCACAATCGTTGCCAAAATCAGCGTATAATAGCCGTTTAAGGTGATTTCCATGTAAGCTCCATAGATTTATCAAAAACTTTTAATTATAAATGCAAAAACCTTATAAATCAATGATTGATTTTTATTCAAATTGTCCCGCCCAACAAGTAGCATTTTTCATGCAAAAACGGTTGATTTATTTGTAAAATATTTTTAAATTATAAATAGTGCAATAAAGAGTAGGCGCGCCCCAAGCAGGGCAATCGCACTACAAAATTTTATATGGAATTGATTAAAAATCAAGCAAATTTAGTGTTTATAGTTAATTTTAACTAAATAAATTTTTAATAGATTATTCAAAGTTTAATTGGTTTGGTGGGTTTTTAAATAATTGTGCATCTAAAAATTACCAATTTCTTTAAAAACATAATTTTATTTGCTAAAAATTAAATATAGTGCGATTGCCCTGACACCCCAAGCGGTATTGATGAAAAATAATCAAATATTTGCTATAATATGCTTTTATTTTTAAATCCATTGTAAGGTAATCATCATGGAAATCGCCCCATATCAAGAACAAATCAAAGACCTACACGCTCGTGGCAAAGAGCTTTGGGGGTATCTTTGACGTTGAGAGTAAAAAAGAACGCCTAGAAGAAGTTAATCTAGAACTAGAAAACCCCGACATCTGGAATGACCCCGAGCTTGCCACCAAAATCAGTAAAGAAAAATCAGTGCTAGACGGTATCGTGGGCGTGGTAGACGGCTTGACCGCCAAGCTAGACGACGCGACCGCCATGTTGGAGCTTGCCGTAGAAGCGGACGATGAGAGCCTGCTGGCAGACGTGCAAGCCGAGCTTGATGATGCCCTAAAAAGCGTGGAAGACTTAGAATTTAAACGTATGTTTAGCGGTGAAATGGACGCCAACAACTGCTATCTGGATATACAGGCAGGCTCAGGCGGTACCGAAGCCCAAGACTGGTCGGAGATGCTCCTGCGTATGTATCTGCGTTGGTGCGAGTCGCACGGCTTTAAGGCGGAAGTTTTGGAAGTTTCCGAAGGCGGTGTGGCAGGTATCAAGTCGGCAACCATTGCGGTCAAGGGTGATTATGCTTTTGGCTGGCTTCGCACTGAGATTGGCGTTCATCGTTTGGTTCGCAAATCCCCCTTTGACAGCAATAACGGTCGCCATACGTCATTTTCGGCGGTGTTCGTCTCCCCTGAGATTGACGACAATGTACAGATTGACATCAATCCTGCCGACCTGCGTATTGACACCTATCGGTCAAGCGGGGCGGGCGGTCAGCACGTCAATACCACCGACTCTGCCGTGCGTATCACGCACCAGCCCACAGGCGTGGTCGTGGCGTGCCAAAACGAGCGTTCACAGCACGCCAACAAAGACACCGCCATGAAAATGCTCCGAGCCAAACTCTACGAGCTTGAAATGCAAAAACGCATGGAAAAACAGCAAGCCCTAGAAGACAGCAAATCCGACATCGGTTGGGGGTCGCAAATCCGCTCTTATGTGCTTGATGATTCACGCATTAAGGATTTGCGGACAGGCGTTGAGACGTCCAACACCCAAGCGGTGCTAAATGGCGATTTGGATAAATTTATCGTGGCGAGTTTAAAAGCAGGTCTGTGATTTTAAAATTAATCGTGATAAATAATAATGATTGATTTTGCCTATCCAAAAATCCTGCTAAATATTGTAACAAACTATTTATTTTATCATTAACAGGTGTTAAAATCTTAGCACCTGTTTAAAAAGGTATTTTTAATTTCCATGATTTCAATAAGGAATGATTATGTCAATTGACCGTATTCGCCACGCAGGTTTGCGTGAAAAAGTGATGACTGCTGATGAAGCCGCCCAATTTATCCAAAATGGCATGATGCTTGCCGTTACAGGCTTTACAGGGGCAGGTTATCCAAAAGCGATGCCGACCGCCATCGCCAACAAAGCCAAAGACGCTCATGCCAAAGGCGAGAAATTTAGCGTAGGTATGGTAACAGGTGCGTCCACCGCCCCTGAGTGTGATGGCGTGCTTGCCGAAGCCAAAGCCTTGCATTTTCGTTCGCCATTTCAGTCTGACCCAACCCTTCGTAATGGCATTAACGCAGGCGAGATTGCTTACCAAGATATGCACTTATCGCACGTAGAACAGCAAATGCGTCAAGGCTTTTATGGTAAATTTGACGTAGCTATCGTTGAAGCGACCGCCATTACCGAAAATGGCGAGCTGATTTTTGCGATGGGTATCGGTCATGGCGTAGAAGCGGTCAAAAATGCCGACAAAGTCATCGTTGAGATTAACGCCGCCCTAAGTGCAGGCTTAGAAGGTATGCACGACATTTATGGCGAAGTAGGTCTGCCACCGCACCGCAAACCGATTCCTGTGGTAGGGGCGTTTGACCGTATCGGTACGACAGGGCTTGCCATTGACCCTGATAAGGTTGTGGCGATTGTGCTAACAGATGCTGGCGACCGTAACTCTAAGTTTGCCGAACCCGATGACGTATCTAAGCGTATCGCCGCCCAAGTCATTGATTTTCTTGACCATGAAGTCAAAGCAGGTCGCTTGCCTAAGAGCCTACTACCGCTCCAATCAGGCGTGGGTAACGTAGCGAACGCAGTCATGGCAGGGCTACTTGACGCCCCATTTGATGATTTGACAGGTTATACCGAAGTGCTACAAGACGGTATGCTTGACCTAATCCTTGCCAAAAAGATGAAAACAGCGTCCGCCACTGCCTTGTCATTTAGCCCAGATGCGTTGGCTCGCTTTAACGAAAACATTGAGTTTTTAAAAGACAAAATCATCCTTCGCCCAATGGAAATCAGCAACAACCCAGAAGTGATTCGCCGTTTGGGTGTGATTGGCATGAACTCCATGATTGAAGCGGACATTTATGGTAACGTGAACTCCACGCACGTCATGGGTACTCGCATGATGAACGGCATTGGCGGTTCTGGCGACTTTACCCGTAACGGCTTTTTTAGCATTTATGTCAGCCCGTCCACCGCAAAAGGCGGAGCAATCTCGGCAATCGTGCCAATGGTAAGCCACCACGACCACACCGAGCATGACGTGATGTTTATCGTAACCGAACAAGGCATGGCGGATTTGCGTGGTAAGTCGCCAAAAGAGCGTGCCAAACTTATCATTGACAACTGCTCGCACCCTGATTACCGTGATATGCTCCGTGATTACTATGACCGTGCATTCGTGGCAAGCCAAAAATCAGGCGGTGTACACACCCCACACCTATTGCTAGAAGCCTTGTCATGGCACCAACGTTTTGTTGAAACTGGCGATATGCGTATTAAATAATCATCGCTTTGGCAAAACAAAACACCCAAGTTGTCGCTTGGGTGTTTTTTGGGCGGATTTGTCAGGGTAAATCACATTTGTCCTTACAAATCATCACTTCAACAGCCACAATATCGCCATTGGCAACCACACCGCCGTTACTAAGCCATTGATGGCAAGTCCAAAGGCAGCATATCGCCCTGCGGTGGGGCTGATAGTCCATGCTTCTACCGTGCCAATGGCGTGGGCGACCAGACCCAGTGCCAAGCCTTTCGCTCGGTCGTCTGTGATGTTTTTAAACAAAATACGGCACACCCCCGCCCCCAAAATCCCCGACACGATGATGATAAGGTTGGCAAGCACAAGTGGTGCGTCAATGATTTGGGCGACCGACAAACCCACAGGCGTGGTAACCGACCGTGTGGCAAAGCCCAAAATCGTCTGCATATTTAGGCTAAACACATACGCCAAACTCATCGGCACAATCGCTCCAACTAGGCTTGCCATGACGACGATGATAGACAGCTTTTTGACAGGCAAGCCCTTAAAATCCATGCCTGCCAAGGGGACAGCAAGCAAAACAGTGCTATACCCAAGCAAGCGATCAAAGACAGGTTTGGCATGGGCGTAATAAGTATTGTAGGGCAGTTGAATTATGGCGATGATGATAAGCGTTAGCACAATGGCGATGATAATCATCGGTATGCCACGAAAGTATTTATTGATATAACGTAGTACATATTTTGCCCCGATGTGGGCGATGAGCGTAACAATAAAGGCGATAAAAATCGTGGTGCTGTCAAGGGTTGGCATGATTTCCTCCTTTATCGTCCGTGCTTTTTAGCCAGTTTTGGGACAATTTGGCAAATGCCCAAAGCGGTATCACGGTACTCAGCACGATGACCGCCGACACGGCAAGTAAATCCGCCCCCAGTCCAAACAGCAAAATCCCTGCCCCTGCCGACACAGGCAAAAATGCAAATCCACTATCCACGAGTAGCACGCTTGCCGATGACGACAGCCAATTTGGTAGACCGCCCTTAATGAGACGCACGCTCATAAGCACAGCAAAGAGCGACACCAAGCCGACAATGTTGGTGGCGGTCGGCATTCCCAAAGCGGTGCAAACGACTAAGGCAAGCTCACGCACACCGATGACGATACAGACGGTGGCGAGCATACCGAGCCAAAAAGTTGGGGATTTGGTGAGATAGGGGGATTTCATTGTTATTATGTCCTTATATGGGGTGTCGCTTGACTTGTCTAGGGCGTGTCTACCCTTTGTATTTGCAATGAAAAATGAGAAAAATCGCACGTTTTTCAAGGAAAAGTCCGCAGTTGATATTGAAATATCAACAAGGATTTTGACGCAGAAAAACAAGATTTAGCCATTTTTTATGCAAAAACAGTTGGTTGTTTTTGCAAAATTTCAAAATATAAATTGTGTTATAAAGGGTGGGCACGCCCTACATTATTTAATCATCATCACGTCATCAGGTCAAGGTGTGGGGCAGGTTTTATAAGAAATGTTCATTATTTTATAAAAAAATAAAGCCAAACACGACTGCATTTGGCTTTATATTCAGATAAAAACTAACGCCCAATCGCACGCCAGCCAATATCACGGCGGTACTGTATGCCGTCAAAGGCAATCGTACCACAGCTTGCCAAGGCACGGGCTTGGGCTTCGGCAACGCTCGCCCCGAGTACGGTAACACACAACACTCGTCCGCCATTGGTTAGGATTTGCCCGTTTTGCTCTTTTGTGCCTGCGTGGAATACTTTTAGGTCGTCCTGCGACTCTGGCAAGCCTGTAATCACATCGCCTGATGATGAGCTTTCAGGATAACCACGACTTGCCAAGACAATGCCTAACGCCACTTTGTCCGTCCATTCTGCACTGGCGGGCAACTTGCCGTCTAGCCCTGCCAAAATCAGCTCAACCAAAGACGACTTTAATCGCATCATAATCGGCTGAGTCTCAGGGTCGCCAAATCGACAGTTAAACTCAATCACATAAGGGTCGCCTGCGTCATTTATCATCAGCCCTGCGTACAAAAAGCCCTTATAAGGTGTGCCATTTACTTTCATCTCGTCCACGACAGGGCGGATAACACGCTCAATCACTTTATTATGCACATCAGCCGTTACCACAGGGGCAGGGCTGTACGCCCCCATACCGCCTGTGTTCGCCCCTTTGTCGCCTTCAAAAATGCGTTTGTGATCTTGACTGGTCGCCATGGGCAAAATGTTATTGCCGTCAATCATACAGATAAAGGACGCTTCTTCGCCTGCCAAAAACTCCTCGATGACGACACGACTCCCTGCCTGCCCAAATTTATTGCCCGAGAGCATATCATCAATGGCAACAAAGGCTTCGGACTCGTCCATCGCCACAATCACGCCCTTACCTGCCGCCAAGCCGTCCGCCTTGATGACAATAGGCGTACCCTTGGAGCGGACAAAGTCTTTTGCCGACTCTACATCGGTAAAGACTTCATAAAAGGCGGTGGGAATGCCGACTTTTTTCATAAAATCTTTGGCAAATGCCTTAGAACCTTCTAGCTGTGAGCAGTATTTAGAACAGCCCCACGCACGCACGCCAGCACGCTCCAAATCGTCCACAATGCCCGCCACAAGCGGAGCTTCCGCCCCCACAAGCACAAAAGCGATGTCGTGAGATTGACAAAACTCAATTACGGCAGGGTGGTCGGTGATGTCCAAATCCACGTTTTGGAGCTTGGGTTCGGTGGCTGTACCTGCATTGCCACGAGCGACATAGACGGTCTGTACTCTGTCATCTTTGGCACACGCCCACGCTAAGGCGTGCTCACGTCCGCCTGTACCTGTAACTAAAATTTTCATAGCAGTCCTTATGGGTTGGGGTAAATGCCCTTATTGTAGCAAATTTTAGCCAAAAAATCTTGGGGGTTTTTGGCTGTTCTATGGATTTTCTTTTGATTTGTGGCGAAAAAAATAAGATAATGCTCATAAAAATCCCAACAAAGAAAAGATGGGTGTAAATAGAGTAATTTTATTCATCATAAGCTAATAGGGCGTGCCTACCATTGATAACATTTTTATAAAATAAGATGAAAATTTAAAGCTTTTATCTATTTTTGCATGAAAAAATGGCTATCCGACCACTTAATTTAAAAAGTTAAGTGAAAATCTTAAAATTTACCTGATTAAGTGGTCGGATTGTTTTTCATCGTCAAAAGCTCGTTTGATAGAATAACTATCAAACTTCACTTTTTCCTTGAAAAACATGCGATTTTTCTCATTTTTCATTGCAAATACCAAAGTTCAACACGCCCTAGTTAACGGCGTTATCAATAAACTTGCGATTGGTTTGATAATACATTTTTGATTACACACCCAACCAACTTGATATTTACCACGGGTTTGCAGGGGTGTGCTGAGCACACCCTGTGAAAAACACTCTGGTCGCTAAGAGATGGTTGATTGGGAGTTGGGTGGGTTAATATGAAAAAAATACCCCACCCAAAACCTAAGACTTATCCTGATGGGCAAGCTGACTGATTTCCACCGCTTGCAATAATCCCAATTCATTAAATTCTTGGCGTAATTGTTTTACTGCTTGGGTTTGGTCTTTGGTTTGGGCAAGAATGTCCAAATAGCGGTTAATGTATTTGGTTTTATCTACCGCTTGCCAAAGTTTTTGATATTTGCGTTTTTGAAAAATATCATTCACAAAGCTAAGTAATAATAACCCAAGCAGAATATATTCTATTTTCATAGTTTACCCATATCAATATGAATCAATATCTATCAAACCGTATTGCGTCATTTGCCACACTTTGCACGGGCGTTTTATTTGCCAAATGGGGAGCGGATAAGGAGCGTTTGACAATGATTTTGCCATTGCCTTTTAATTGAACATTGGCAATATCCAAAAACAGTCTTTCATCATCATCGCTTGGCGGATTTGCTAAGTCATGTAATACTTGCATGGTTTTACCCACCTTTGCCGAATAGCTATCAGACGGAAACATGGGGTCAAGATAAATCATATCCACTTTTGGCAATGTTGCCATAAAGTCGGTATTCAAAAAATTACCATGATAAATTGCAATTCGGCTTAACAGCTTTTGCCAATTTGGATTGGCGTTCATCATTTGATGCTCAAATAATAACAGCATTGCCACGATAGGATTTTGCTCTATCATTAACACATTCGCCCCTGTACTTGCCAATATCAATCCATCCTGCCCAAAGCCTGCCGTACCGTCTATCACGCTCATATCAGGCGTTAATTTACTTGCTTGTAATATCAGCTCAGACTTTCGCCCTGCGGTTACGATACGTTTGGTTAGGGCTTGCCAATTTAATGATGATTTTATAATAGCATTGTTGTCAATTTTAATTAAGGTTGGGGTATTTTTTATAATAGCGATTAGGGGTGTATTAGCATTGTCATTGGCAAACGATGAGATAAATTTATCACTTAGTTTTGATAAAGCATAAAAAGATAAATTTAAAGACAAATTATGATTTTTATTGATAACGTCTAATATATCAAATAATGCTTTTTCTTGTTCGGTGCCGATGATGTTGATAGTCAAAATATTGCCTTTTTTAAATAGATATTTCTATACTTGTTTAACTTCAAAATGCACCACCGTAGGGGCGTGCATAGCACACCCCTACAAAAGGTATTTTTCAAAAGGTAGAATGGGTGCAAATTGGGGTTAATTTCCATAAATGGTATGTGTACTAGATTGATTTTAAATAAAAATCAAATGTCATTTTAATATATTAAATTTGATAAAATATTACCCTTTAATCTGATAACCAAACACAAAATACGCCGATAACACAATCACGCCTGTGATAATCCGCAAATAGGCAAAAATCATAAAATCCCGTTTTGACACCCAAGCCACAAGCAAACGAATACATAGCAGGGCAACGACAAAAGACACCGCCGTTCCCACACCCAAAATCGCCCAATCTTCCCCTGTTTGCAGCACGTCTTTTTTCTCAATAAGCTCCAAAAGCCCTGCCCCGACAATGACAGGAATACCCAAAAAGAACGAAAATTCAGTAGCGGATTTGCGAGATGCCCCAAACCACAACGCCCCAATAATGGTAGAGCCAGAGCGACTGGTACCAGGGATCAGGGCAAGGCATTGAGCCAGTCCGATTTTTAACGCCATTTTAAAGTCAATATGTTCAGCTTCTTGTGCCTTAATGGGGCGTGGGTGCTTTTCCACATAAATGATGAGCAATGCCCCGATGATGAGCATGGTTGCCACGACAAGCGGGTGAAACAGCGTGCCTGTGATAAAGTCTTTGAGCGTAAAGCCGACAATCATGACAGGAATGGTGGCGATGATGAGCGAGATACCCAGCCCACGGGGGTTGGTCATGCCGTCCGCCTTGCCAGTCAGTAGCCCCATAAATGCCGTCCACAGCCTGCCCCAATAGTCATAAATAACCGCCAAAATCGCCCCAAGCTGAACAAAAACAATGAACAAATCCCGCTTGTCCTTGTCCCAAAAATTCATGATGTCTGCCGACAAAATCATATAGCCTGTACTAGAAATCGGCAAAAACTCGGTAATGCCTTCGACAATGCCCATGATAAAGGCTTTGATAACTAATAAAATGTCCAAAATATTACTCTTGCTTAGGGTTGTAATTGAGATTGATTAAATTTAGCTAATGATGTTGGATTAGAATAATCATATTTCCACTGATTGGATTTTTTATCCAAAATCAGACGCACGATTTCACCATTTTTTAAAATTTCTATTCTAAAAAACTCTTTGGTTGTAAAGTCTTCTGCTGGTATTTCATAAATAACCCTAACGTTGTCATTTAATATGGATTTTAATTGTTTGGCTAACGAAATGCCCATTCTGTGAAATTCAAGCCAATCAAATGAAATTGGCTTGGTTCTATCAAAATCTCTAAAAGCCAGATTAGCATCATTATAATCAAACCATGCATATTCAAATTGTACATGCCAATCACAAAATTGTTGCCATAATTCATCGGGTATGGGGCTGGGTTGGTCGGTCATGTTGGGAAAATAACTCACGCAACATTCGCCAATGAACTTGTCTTTTAATTCTTGCTGTCCCCATAAAAAAGCCTTGCCATATTCTGCCATGACAATAATAAAAGCATGGTCGTTTAAATTGGTTTCATCAGCGGTTTGTTTTTTCATGATATTGGCGTTTGTCACGCATGGTTTGGTGTTTTGTGTGGTTTTGACAATTTAAATAGGGCGTAACATACTTACGCCATAATAATCATTTCTTACCTTGTTCTGCCAAGGTTTTCCAAGCGTTATTTCTAAGATACACAGGCAAGGCGTTTTCTGCCGTTACCGTCTCGCCCTTTAAAAATAGCGGATAGGCAAGGCGGGCGATATGCTCGGCACTGGGATTTAGACGTAATTTTTTGGCATCTGTTGCCACCAAATCCACCCCGTCCCCCACGATGATGTCGGTCTCTACACGCTTATCATAATCCAGCAGATATTCGTTTTGGGCAATGGGCAAGGCGTTTTGCACCACAAAATCCCCTGCATAGACTTGGTTTTGGCGAGCGTCTATCACGGCAGTTATCGTTGTGCCGTCCGCCATGCTTGTTTGTTCACACGCCATAAATGCCAAGGCGTGTAGGCTAGATATGCCGATACACGGTGCGTCATTGGCGACAGATAAGGCTTGGGCTAAGGCGGTGTTGATACGAATACCGCTAAACGCCCCCGGTCCACGGTTAAACGCCCATGCTTTGACATCCTTAATATCCACGCCTGCCGTATGTAGTGCCTTATCCAGCATGGGCAAAATAATCTCCGTTTGCCCACGTCCACCCGCTACGGTCTCGGTATAGATAATGGTGTCATTTTGTAAAATGGCGATAGAGCATTGCTCAAAAATGGTGTCAAAGGCGATAAGAATGTCAGATGGGCTGGGCGATAAGGCAGTCATAGAATGCGTGCGGACGAAATAAAAAACGCTTATCATACCACAAAATACTTGTAAATTTTAGGGTTTTAAAAGCGGTCGGGGGCATTGATAACATTATTTACAAGAGAGTAATAATTAAGAAATTTTATTTTTGTTGGACGGGGTGGTTTTATGACAAATAAATTTAGGGCGTGCCTGCCTTTGGTATTTGCAATGAAAAATGAGAAAAATCGCACGTTTTTCAAGGAAAAAACGCAGGTTGATAGTTATTCTATCAGACAAGTTTTTGACGCAGAAAAACAATCCGACCACTTAATCAGGTAAATTTTAAGATTTTCACTTAATTTTTTTAAATTAAGTGGCCGGATAGCCATTTTTCATGCAAAAATTGATTGAAATTGTCAAGTTTTCATCTTAATTTTATAAAAATGTTATCAATGGTGGGCACGCCCTAATAAAAACTTTTGGTATTTTTAATCAAATCAGCGTATAATGCTTAAATCCCATAAAAACTTTATGGTGTGTATTTTTAGGTGTTATTTAGGAAATTGTTATGGAATCTTATGTTTTGTATGATGATGGTCATCACAAATGTATTGCGTTTAGCATGCCCGAAGAAGATGAAAGCGTGCCGTCTAACCAATTTTTAATCATTGATGGCGAAGAAGCGGCAATTATTGACCCAGGTGGGGATTTGACCTTTACGCCACTGACCTTGCAAATCACCAAATACACCAGCATGGAGAGCATTAAGTACGTCATCGGCTCACACCAAGACCCTGACATTTTGGCGTCCATGCCCCGTTGGCTCATCCATTTGCAAAACACCAAACTGCTTATTCCGACGTTGTGGGAGCGGTTTTTACCCCATTATAATTCTGCCTTTACCAAAGGGCGACTGCACCACGGTCTGTCAGAGCGGCTCGAAGGCATTCTTGATACAGGTGGGGTTTATGCACTGGGCAACACCCAAATCATGGCAATCCCTGCTCACTTTTTACATTCGGTGGGTAACATTCAGTTTTATGACCCTGTCAGTCAGATTCTGTTCTCGGGCGATATGGGGGCGTCATTGGTGGGGCATTCTGGCATTAAGGTAGAGAATTTTCAAGCTCACATCAACAGCATGTCAGGCTTTCACAAACGCTACATGGCAAGCAACAAAGCCTGCCGTCTGTGGGCGGACAGCGTGCGTCAGTTGCCTGTGGACATGATGGTGCCACAGCATGGCAAGCGGTTGGATGGACGAGCCACTTTTGATGAGTTCTTAGATTGGATTAGTGAGTTGTCTTGCGGTATTGATTTGATTGATGAGAGTACTTATGACATCAGTGAGCTGATGACATTGGCAAGAATATAAGGGCTTGTGCAATAAAAAAGGCGTGATGATACGCCTTTTTATTTTGGTTTTTTGGTAGGCAGATTGCACCTAACCAGCTTGATATTTACCACGGGTTTGTAGGGGTGTGCTGAGCACACCCTTTGACGACAGTACCGTGCAAGGCGTGCACAGCACGCCCCTACACCCAAACGTCATTGCGTTTGTAGTATTTTAAAATTTCTTGGGTGCGTCATTCATGGGTAACACCATCCACAGAGCCATGCTCTAACAGCCTTGACCCTATCCAATGCCGACTAAACTGATATGCCACCCGCCCCGAGCGACCACCCCGAGTGCTTGCCCATTTTAGGGCTTCACCACGTACCATCTCATCAAATGCCATGTCCTCCCGTGCCAAATAATACGCCACAATATCCAGATACGTCTCTTGATTCATGGGCGAGAACGATATCCACAGCCCAAAGCGGTCTGAGAGCGAGACGGTCTCATCGATGGTCTCATAGGGATTGACTTCATCGGTTTGACCGTTATAAATACTAACGTTGTCTTTCATGAGCTGTGGTAATAGATGACGGCGGTTACTGGTGGCATAGATGAGTAGGCGGTCTTGTTCGCTGTCTAACGCCCCATCCAGCACGCTTTTTAGGGTGCGGTAATTTTCATCATGCCCATTAAATGCCAAATCATCGCAGTAGATGATATAACGGCAGTGGTTGTCGCTTGCTTTGATGGCGTGGCGGATTTTGTCAAGCATTTGCAAATCATCTCGGGCGACTTCTATCACTCGCAGACCGTCTTGATGATGGGCGTGAAGTAAGGCACGCACAAGGCTTGATTTACCCGCCCCACGAGTGCCAGTCATGAGAACGTGGTTGGCAGGCAGGTTTGCCAAAAACTGGCGGGTGTTTTGAATGATTTTGTCTTTTTGGGTGTCAATGCCGTGCAAATCGTCCAAAGTGATGGCAAGGTGAACATCAACAGGGACGAGTGTGCCACGCTGACCGCCAACCCAGCGATAGGCAAGGACATCGGGGTCTAGGTGGATGGATTGGGTGGTGCGTTCGCTTAAAAATTGATTGGCTTTTTGCAAAAAGTCTGCACCAAGGGCAAGCAGTTCGTTAGGTAGGTTCATACAGGATTGGTGGGGTTAAAGTGTCTCATTAATGTAGCATAAAACACCCAAAAATAAAACCACTTCGTGTGGTGGTCGATGAGTGCGGGTGTTGCAAAAAGATTATTGAGCCATGCGAATGCCGATGTCTGTTCGACCATGCTTTTGCAAAGTATCACGTTTGGCAGTGCTCTCTTTGTGTTACACTCAATAAACTTTAAAATTGCTACAAACGCAATGATGCTTGGATGTAGGGGCGTGCTGTGCACGCCTTACACGGTACTGTCATCAAAGGGTGTACTCAGCACACCCCTACAAACCCGTGGTAAATATCAACTGGGTGTATAATCCAAGTATCACATAAAGGCAAACATGCCCAAATCAACCATGCTACCCAACACCAGACAAGGACACAACCATGACCCATGCATTATATTCTCATCATTTATCTGCCAATGCAGCAAAAAGCCTAAACCAAATGACCGATGACGAGCTGTGGACATGGTGGCTGTCGCTTGATGATGAGTGGCGATTTTTTTTGTTAAGACAGGGGTTGGAATTAAAATTATGGAAAAATAATAAAAGGGTTTTTGATGAAAAATATGATTATCAAGCGGAATTTGATTGGCTGGATAAATCATTGGTTTTTGAGTGTGTTAAGGAAATAGTAAGTTTAACCAAACTTAATTTAGAGCGTAACCAAATCCAAGACATTTCAGCATTGGTAGGCTTAACCAATTTAACCGAGCTTTATTTATGGGGCAATCAAATCCGAGATATTTTGGCGTTGAAAAGTTTAATAAGCTTAACTGAACTTGATTTATCATACAACCAAATCCAAAATATTTTACCTTTGGCGAATTTAACCGAGCTTGATTTATTAGAAAACCAGATACAAGATATTTCAGTATTGGCTAAATTGACCAATTTAAACGTTCTTAATTTAGAGAGTAACCAAATTCAAGATATTTCTGCTTTAAATAATTTGACTGATTTAAACATTATTGATTTACGCAATAACCAAATCCAAGACATTTTATTTTTGGAAAATTTAACAAATTTAACCAGTCTTGATTTGGGAGATAATAAAATTAACAATATCTCGGCATTGAAAAATTTAACCAATCTAACTTGGCTTGACATATGGGGTAATCAAATTCAAGACATCTCTGCTTTGGCAAGTTTAACCAATTTAACAGTGCTTGGTTTGGAAAGTAACCAAATCCAAGACATTGCTATTTTGGCAAATTTGAAAAATCTGAGTAAAATTTATTTAACCAATAATCCAATTAATCCGGCAGATATTGAAAAATTACGCCAACAATTGCCAAATTGTGATATTGTGTTTTGAGATAGAATAGGAAATTTGCCTTATAATAGACTAACCCGCCACCACAAACCGCCCACGCTCATCAAAAAACCGCCGAACCACCAGCACCGCCGACAGCGTACACGACAGCGTACTGCCCGCACAGATAAAAAACATGGTAACAATCTGATAGCGTACCGCCTGCGTGGGGTCAGCCCCTGCCAATATTTGCCCTGTCATCATACCGGGTAGGCTCACCAGTCCGACCACGAGCATGGAATTGACGGTTGGGGTCAAGCCATTTAGCACCGCCGATTTGACAAGCTCATGCACCGCTTCAAAGGGGGTAGCCGACAGCGATAGGCGAGATTTGATAAGGGCTTGCTTGTCGTGCATGGCGTTTACAAGTTCGTTGGTTGTCAAGGATATGGCGGTCAAAGAATTGCCCAAAATCAGCCCCAAAATCGGTATGATGTACTGGGGGCGATACCAAGGCGACACCTTTAAAATCAATATCATGGCAATCAGCGTAACCACGCCTGCGGCAACCGACAGCGAGATGATGCTATCAGATAATAAGCCCTTGTAGGGGCGTTTGACCCGACCTTTTGCCGAGACGCTGGCAATGAGTGTCATCACGGTTAAAATCGCAAGTACCTGCCACGCACTCTCACGAGCGAATACCCACGCCAAAATCAGCCCAATCATGGACAACTGCACGACCGTCCGCACCCCTGCCATGATGAGCGTACCTGTTAAGCTAAGTCGCAGGTATGCCGACACGCCTATCGTGATAAGTAGTAAGGTGCTGGCTAAGGCGATGTCGGTTAGGGTAAGTGTGATTGCCATAATGTATAAGTTATTGATTTAAATTGATATTTTATTATTTATAGATGTAGGGGCGAATTGCAATTCGCCCAAATCTACATTAATCTTAAAATCTTGTTATTGCCAATTTACACCGCCAACATACCATTATCCATACGCCACAAATCCGCCCCCAACACCTGTTGTTCGCTTGGCGTGTGCGTAACCCAAATCAGGGCTTTGTGGTTGTCATGCCAATCTAGCACGAGTCTCATGAGCAAATTTGCCGTCTCATCATCAAGGGCGGACGTGGTTTCATCAAATAGGGCGAGCGTTGGGTTAAATTGCAACGTCCGCAAAAAACTCACGATTTGGCGTTCACCCCCTGATAGCTCGTGGATGGATTGGTTGATAAAATTGTCATGTTTGCCGAGCGTGGTAAGTTGTTGTAAATGCCAGTCTTTATCAAATTTTTTGTTTTGATGATGTTTAAAGCCAAAGGGGGCGGTTAGGTTATCTAGTACTGTGCCGTCCGATAGGCTAGGCGTTTGATGAAATAGGGCAACGGCAGTGCGGTAATCAGGTGGGGAGATTTGGCTAAGGGGTGTTAATTTTCCATTTTTATTTAACATAATCCTATCAGTAACGGCATTATCCAAAGGCAACAAATCGGCTAGGGCTTGTAATAATATCGATTTGCCAGAGCCTGACCGACCGACCAGAGCGACTTTTTGCCCGTAATGTAAGGCAAAAGACACGTTATCAAGCAAGGTACGGTCTGGGGTGTGGTAGGATAGGGCGGTGGCGGTGAGTAAGGACATGATGTGGCGTGTTTGGGGTGGGGATTTATTATATTAGATTTGCCGATGGCATTGCCAAAAACCGCCTGCCCTTGATAGATTGATAAGTTTGATGAGTGGGGCAGACGGCTTGGTGTGGGATTTTATTTTTTGGTGGGTCGCTTACTTACATCCTTATGCTCGTCAGTCTCATATAACGCCCCTGCACGTCCCACGATGAGCGGGTCGATGTTGCCAATCTGTGAGTCGTCTTTGTCGGCATAGTCCAGCTTGTTTAGGACATAACGCATGGCGTTGAGTCTGGCACGCTTTTTACAGTCGGATTTGACGACAATCCATGGCGATTCGCTCGTGTCGGTCTCAAAGAACATCGCTTCTTTGGCGATGGTGTAGTCATCCCATTTGTCAAGGGACGCTTTGTCCACAGGCGAGAGCTTCCACTGTTTTAGGGGGTCATGCTCACGGCGAGAGAAACGCACTTTTTGTTCTTCACGACTTACCGAGAACCAAAACTTGATGAGCGTAATGCCCGACTGAGTCAGGTGTTTTTCAAAGGCAGGCACCTGCTCCATAAAGGTGTGATATTCATCATCACTGCAAAAGCCCATGACGCGCTCGACCACAGCACGGTTATACCATGAACGGTCATACAGCACTATCTCGCCTGCGGTGGGCAGGGTCTGCACATAACGCTGAAAATACCATTGCCCATGTTCGGTCTCGGTCGGCTTTTCTAGGGCGACAACCCTAGCACCACGGGGGTTTAGGTGTTCCATAAAGCGTTTGATGGTACCGCCTTTACCAGCGGCGTCACGTCCTTCAAAAAGGATGACGATTTTTTGTCCTGTTTCTTTGACGTGGCGTTGTAGTTTTAGAAGTTCGATTTGTAATTTGTACTTTTGGGCTTCGTAGTTTTTACGGCTCATGCGATGTTTATAAGGATAACCGCCTTCACGCCAGTTGGGAGCAAGTTCGGTATCTTTGGATTTGCTCGCACCCAGCTCGCTACTTAGTTGATGAGCGACGTTGGTGGCAGGTAGGTACTCCGCCAAGCGAACTCCAATTTGGGTCAAATCATCAGCACTGGCGTGTTCAACCAACTCTTCTAAGCGAGAGAGTGTGTCAGAGAATTCATCACGAAATTTGGTGGTGGACTGCTTTTTTGGGGCGGTTGCCATGGCACATACTCCTAATAAAAATGTGGTTTTGTTTTATATTAACATAACGGTAATATTTTGGCAATATAATACATCCATTTGTTTTTGACTTTTTATGATGGGTTTATTTAAACAGCTGTGATTATCAATTAACTGCTTATTATCAACTTTGTATAAGTGATTTGTTTATTAAGGGCGAATAAATTGTCCCTATAACCCAAAAATCACTATTGGGCAATCAATAAGTTGCCATTTTAAGTTGATATTGAAGTATTAATCATAATTTTAAATTAGTTTGTCAAGACAAAGGATGAATTTCTTTGAATTAATTTTTTTATCAAAGAAATTTAGCTTTACCAACCAATTTTTAAAATAATTAACATCATTTGCCAAATCATACCAAGCCTAACTCACGCCCGAACCTAATAATCTGCTTTCGCCATTAGCGATTTTTTTGACGTGGATTTGGGTGGGAATGCGTTCTTTTAATGATTGGACGTGTGAGATAATTCCTATCATCTTACCTGTATCTTTTAATGATGATAATACCGATAACGCAATGTCCAATATCTCATCATCTAATGTGCCAAAACCTTCATCTAAAAACAATGAGTTAATACTGACATTCTCACTGCTCATTTGTGATAAGCCCATTGCCAATGCCAATGACACAATAAAACTCTCGCCCCCTGAGAGATTTTTGGTGCTACGAATCTCACTGCCTTGGGCGGTGTCGATGACATTTATCTCTAAAAGGCTTTTGTTTATCTTATCATCGCCATGGGTTAGGACGTAGCGACTGTCCATTTTACTAAGGACGTCATTGGCGTGATGGAGCATAAGCTCTAAGGTCAGCCCTTGGACGAAATTGCGGTATTTTATGCCTTCTTTGGAACCGATGAGTTCATCGAGCTTTGCCCATACCAGTAAATCCTGCTGTTTTTGACTGATTAAATTCATCAAAGAACCGTGCTTTTCTCTACTGTCCTTGGCATTTACAAATAGCTGTTTTTGCTCACCAAAGGCGGTTAGCTGTGCATAATGACGGCTTTGTAATTGCTCTTTGTGGTGTTTTAATTCATCCAATGTCATGTTTAATTCATCCAATGTCATGTTTTGCGGTTTGTCATTTGTTGTATTGGGTTCATGTTGTTTATCCATGTCTTTTAAAATATCTGCCAAAACTTTATCATTAGGCTTGGTAGTCATGATGTCATCTAGCTTATGCTCCCAATAGTTAAGATTATCACGGGCTTGTTTTAAGGCATAATGCAGGTTTTGCTCGGTTTGTGCTAATGCCAAGCGTTCATCATTATCCATACATGCCGATAAAAATTCATCGGTGTCTTTAAAACCTTTGTCTGTCAGTGATTCATTAAACTTATGTTGTAATTCATTAATGTGTTTATCAAGCGTGGCAATGTGGCTTTGATGATGACTGATTTTTTCATTTAGGCTTAATAGGGCTTGCTGGGACTTTTGATGGCTCTCTTGGCTATCATGAAACGCCCGTTCGCTCTCATCTATCGCTTGGCGTAGCGTGGCTTCTTTGTCATCGACATTATCCGTGCCAAACAGTGCTTCACGCTCTGATGTGTGGCTGTCATGGTGCTGGGTTAGAGATATTTTTTCTTGCTCGAATTCATGCAGTTTTTCTTGATGGTCATTTAATTGTTTGGTTTGGTTGGTCAGATGAATTTGAATGTGACTTAGCTCGGATTCTAATTGCTGTTTTTGGGCGTGGTAATTGTCATGGTCTTGGCTGATTTGGGTTAGCTCGCCAATATGCTGATGAATATTTGCTAATAATGATATGTGGCTGTCATTATTATTAATATTATTAATAACATTAATAATATTATCCATATCAATATCAATGACTTTTTGATAGGGTTCTAATTTGGTATTAATGGCATGGATAAGCTCATGAATACTTTGTTCATAATCAGCGATGGCGGATTTGGTGTCTTGGGTTTGTTCTGTGATGATTTGGATGTGATTTTTTAGGGCTTTGCCGTCTTGGGTGATGATGTCAAGATTTTGGCGTAATGTGCTAAGCTCTTGGCTTTTTTGGGTAAAAGCGTGCTGTAATGTATGATAGTTATCATAACTGCCAGTTAAACTGGCTAATGTTTGATGAATGATGTCATTTAATGTATTAATGACTTCTTTTATTTTGGGCGAATTATCATCTAACGCCGTGGGCAATTCATGATGGGCGTTTTTTATTGTATCCTGTGCGATGATGGTCTGATAATCACGGTTTATATTTGTGATGATTTCATTTTTTTGTGCTGTTAATGTTTGTTGTTGCTCGCCATAATACACTTTTGCACTGGTGATATTGGCAAGTGTTTCTTTGTGAGCTTGCAGGTTTTCTTTATGCGTTTCTATTTTTTGAGTGGTGTGGGCGATGGCGGTTTTGGTGCTGTCATCAATATCATGGATAAAGGGGTTGTTAAGGGCGTACGGGTGCAATAATGAGCCACACAACGGACAGGGTTCATTATCGGTCAGCTTGGCATGATGTTCTTTTAGGGCGATGAGCTGTTGCTGGGCGTCATAATGCTGTTGCAAGGTAGATAGGGTGTTTTGTTCTTGGGTGATTTGCTCGTTTAGGGCAGAAATGGCAGACAGGGCGGTTTGCTCTTGCTCGGCATTGTCATGCAGGCGAGTGCTTAGCTCATGAAGTTGTCCATTTAGCTGTCTGTGGCTCTCTTCATGCTGGCTAAGGGCATGAGTCAAATGCGACAACTCTTTGATGCGATGAATCTTGTCTTGAAAAAGCGTGCCATAATACGCCAATTTGTCATTGTCAATATCAGACAGCATGAGCGATGTTTGTAACAGCTCGCTGATTTGTCCGATAAGGGCTTGATGGTCATGCTCGCTTTGGGCTAACTGCTCTTTTTGGGTTCGCAGTTCGTCTCGTTTGTCATTGATTTGTTGGTTTTTTTGGTGTAGCTCATCGGTTTGGGCGTGCAGTTTTTGGGTGTGCTGACGAAGCTGTGCCAAAGCCGTGCCAAGCTCACGTTCATGACCTGACAGCACGCCCACATCTTGCTTGATGTCGGGATAGTGTGCCATGTGCTCATGGCGGTCATTGATGGTATGTAGCGTGGTTTGGCACCCATCCTGCTGACTGTGTAGTTCTGATATCGCCTGCTTGGCATTAGCTATCATCGTCTGCTCGTTCGTGATGGCGTGGCTGATTTTATCGATTGCCGATTTGTCCTGAGCGATGATGTTATCTAGCGTTCGCACTTGTTTGAACAGGGGTAGGGCTTGTTCATACTGGGCTTTGTGGGTGGTCAGGGTTTGATAATAGTTGTCCTTTTGTGCTTGTCGGGTTTGCTGTTCTTGTACTAGCTCGGGCAGGGCGTTTTGTAGCTCGGTTAGAGCGGTGTGGGTGTGGGTTAGGGTGTGGCGTTCACGCGTGAGTTCTTGGTAGATGGGCGATAGCTCATGAGCCAGATTGGCAAGGCGTAAGCGAGTCGCCGACTCACCAAAGGCTTGGATGTCTGTCTGGGCGGTCACAATGTCCGCTTGGTGCTTGGTGATGTGGGCTTGGGCTTGGGCTTGGGCTTGGTGCCAGCCGATGATGGTGTCTAGGTGTTGCAGACTCGTTTGGGTGTCACGAAGACGGGCGTCATCATCGCTGATACGTCGCTCCAAAGCGGAGAAATGCTCATCATCCATGACATCGATGTCGCCTACTTTTTGCTCTAATTGGTGTAGCTCTTCCTTTTTTTGCTTATGCACGTCAAAGGCTTTTTGGCTGATTTTGGCGTAGATGTGCGTGCCGGTGATTTGTTCTAGGATTTCGCCTTTTTCGTTGGCTTCGGCTTTTAAAAAGGCAGAGAAGTTGCCTTGGGCGAGCATGACCGAACGGGTAAACTGCTCAAAGTTCATGTGCATGATTTCTATGGCTTTTTTATCGCACACGCTCGGTTTGGTCTCAATGATGGTGCCGTCATCGGATGGGCTGGTCAGTAGGCTGATTTGGCGTTTGATGGGTTGTAATTTGCCGTCGGGCTTTTTATTTGCCCGTCGCTGTTCAAAGCTGAACCGATACAGCTTATCGCCTGCACTCTCATTCATGAGTAGCACCACTTCGCTGTGGCAGTCGCCCCTATCTACGCTCATGAGTTCGTTTTGGGTGTTGCTGATGGTGCTAATCCTTGGCGTTTGTCCATAGATGGCAAGGCAGATGGCGTCTAGTATCGTGGTCTTGCCCGCCCCTGTCTGCCCTGTGATGGCAAACAGTCCGTCATTGACAAAGGCGTCATCGGTAAAATCAATGTGCCAGTTGCCTTTTAAAGAGTTAAGATTGCTAAATGATAAAGAAAGTATTTTCATGATGTTTTGGATGAATAAATGGCAAAATAAATTGGTAAAATGACTTTAAAATAAATTGGGTCAAAATCAGTCGGATAAAATAAGTGAGGTGGCAGGCAAACCAAGCCATACGCCGTCAGTCCGCCTGCACGTCCTGCTCATGAATGGCTTGGATGATGTGCTGATAGGCGACTTTTAGCTCATCTTTTTCATCATCACTCACCGCTCGTCTATCTAAGAGTCGCTCAAACACGTCCATGGTTGTGAGTTGTTTTAGGTTTTCGCCATGATGGGTGCTTTGTAAGACGTGCCTGCGTTGGGTGTTGTTTTGGATGTTTAGGGGTAGGACGTTGGTGTCTGTCAAAAAGGCTTTGATGTCTTTGGCAAAATTCGGCTCTAACGCCTGCCCGTCATAGATAATCTCGGCATAGATGGTCTGGTTTTCGGCGATTAGGGGGCGTAAGGCGTGCTTAATGCTGTCGGTGTCGCCTTGTAGTCTCACCAGTTTGGTAAAGACAGGTACGGTCAAGGCATGAATGTGGGGAGTGTTATCTGTGGCGGGGTCAAAATCAACAATCAAGACCTGCTTGTCCTTACCAATCTCACCAAAGCCCATGGCAATGGGCGAGCCACAGTAGCGAATGCGGTCTTGCCCTGCGACCTTTTGGGGAGCGTGGATGTGTCCTAGGGCGACATAGTTGATGTCATCGGCAAAAATGCTAGCAGGCAGTTGCCCGAGCGTGCCGACAAAGGTCTCTTTTCGCATGCCGTCATCATCCGATGACACGCTCGCCCCTGCACTAAACAGATGACCGGTGGCGATGATGGGGATGGGGGGCTGGTGTGGGCTGGCTTGGTGTTCATCTCGCAGGGCGATGGCATGGTCGGCAAGGCTTTGATAATGCTTGGCAATGCCTTGGGCGGTCTCGATGTCTCGCTGTCCTGTCAGCTCAAAACTACCGCCTGTCCTGACGTCTTTGTCACGCAGATAAGGCGCGGCAAGGACGATGGCACGCACGATGTCTAAATTGTCTTTTAAATTGTCTTTTAAATTGTCTTTTAATAACAGTATTTCATCATGGATGTCGGCGGTGACTTGTCCGACGACTTGGACGTTGAGTGTTTTTAAAATGGCTTTGGGGGCGTCCAAAAAGGTGGGGCTGTCGTGGTTGCCTGCGGTGATGATGACGTGTTGACAGGGGCTTTTGGCGACTTTGCCTAAAAATTCATAATACAGCTCTTGGGCTTTGTTACTGGGGGTGGCGGTGTCAAAGATGTCGCCTGCTACGATGAGTGCGTCCACGTCATGAGTGCTGATGGCGGTGTGTAGCCAATTTAAAAAGGCTTCAAATTCATCATATCGGGTGTGATTAAACAGGCGTTTGCCGATGTGCCAGTCGGATGTGTGTAAAATGCGTAGGGCGGTTGGGGGCTTGGGGGGTATGGTGTGCATGGTGGTTATTTAGATGAGTAAGATAAATGGGTAAACGAGATAAATGGGTTATGGTATTTTAAAGTTTATAAAAAAAGACCAACTCTTGCAAGTGGTCTTTGGTAAACGTATGTAGAGCACTAGACAGCGGTCTTGACCGTTTTGGCTTTGTCAAGGGCGGTGTATAGGCGATTGACTTCATCGGCAGATGTTAGGTGTAGATTGACTCGTAGGGCGTGAAACCGTCCTGTCTTGGATGGGCGGACGACCATGCTGGCGGTGTCAAAATCAGGGAAAATCTCTGCCAAAATAAGCGTGACTTCATGGCGTAGGCTGTCATGCTCGCCTTCATGCCCGATGATGCTCATGGGGTAGTCCATGGGGAATTGCCACAGCTCGGGGTTTTGGATTTCGGTGCGTTTGGCGTTCACGGTAGGGGCGATGTTTAGATTGGTAAGTTTGGTGGTCATGATAATAATAAGTAGATGAATTTAGGGGTAAATGGGGGTGGCGGTCGCTTTTTCAAGCATAAAAATAACCACACTGTGGTGGTTATTTTGGGTGTTTTAAAAATCAATCATTTTCCAAGAACGAACGCAAATGCTCGGAGCGAGATGGGTGGCGAAGTTTGCGTAGGGCTTTGGCTTCTATCTGACGGATACGCTCACGAGTAACATCGAACTGCTTGCCTACTTCTTCTAAGGTGTGGTCGGACGCCATGTCAATACCAAACCGCATTTTTAGCACTTTGGCTTCACGCTCGGTTAGGTTGTCTAGCACTTCTCGGGTGGCTTCACGCAGACCTTCGGCAGTGGCACTCTCAACAGGGCTTGAAATGGTGCTGTCTTCGATGAAATCGCCTAGGTGGCTGTCTTCATCATCGCCGATGGGGGTTTCCATGGAAATCGGCTCTTTGGCGATTTTTAGGACTTTACGCACTTTGGCTTCGTCCATGTCAAGACGTTCGCCCAACTCTTCGGGGGTGGGTTCACGTCCCATCTCTTGGAGTAGCTGACGGCTGACACGGTTGATTTTGTTAATCGTCTCAATCATGTGTACAGGGATACGAATGGTGCGTGCTTGGTCAGCGATAGAACGAGTGATGGCTTGACGAATCCACCATGTGGCATAGGTTGAGAACTTATAACCACGGCGGTATTCAAATTTATCTACCGCTTTCATGAGACCGATGTTGCCTTCTTGGATAAGGTCAAGGAACTGTAAGCCACGGTTGGTGTATTTTTTGGCGATGGAAATAACCAGACGTAAGTTGGCTTCGACCATGTCTTTTTTGGCACGACGAGCTTTGGCTTCCCCGATTGCCATTTGGCGAGCCACGGCTTTCATGTCTTTGATGTTCATTTGTAGGTTTTCTTCGTGTGCCAAGATTTTCTTTTGCAAGGCAACAACATCAGGCATCACCGCTTCTAAGGTGCCAGCAAAGGCGGGTTTGCCATCAATGCGGTGAGCCAGCCAGTCGATGTTGGTTTCGTTACTGGGGAAGGTTTTTTTGAACTCATCAAGGGGCATTTTGCCTTTACGAATAACCAGACGCATGATTTGGCGTTCGGTGGCACGTACGTCTTCATAGACTTCACGCATGAGTGCCATGATTTGGTCAGATAGGCGGTTGTTTAGTTTGATAAGCATAAAGCGAGTGGCAAGCTCATCATAGGCAGATTTGGCTTTTTCGCTGTTACGTCCATGTTTTTCAAGCATTTTTTTGGCATTGTCAAACAGGCTTTGAATCTCATCAAAGCGGGCTTTGACTTCTTCGGGGTCAAGACTGCTATCATCGCTGTCAGCGTCCATGCTCATGCCGTTGTCATCTTCTTCTTCGGTATCGCTGTCATCATCGGCTTCACTGATTTTTAGGTCAATCTCTGTGTCGTTCTCTTGGATTTCAAAATCGCTGTCATCTAGGGATAAAAAGCCTGTGACCACATCAGAGATTTTTTTCTCGCCCGTTTGTACTTGTGCGTACTCATCAAGGACAAACTTGACCGTGCCAGGCCAGTACGCCATGATGTACTGCACTTCTCGGGTACCTTCTTCGATACGTTTGGCGATACTAATCTCGCCATCTCGAGAGAGCAAATCTACTGTCCCCATCTCACGCATGTACATACGCACAGGGTCGGTGGTACGCCCCGGTTCGGTCTCAACGCTGGCTAACACCGCCGCCGCTTCATCGGCTGCCATGTCGTCATCGCTGCCTGAGTTTGCCAAAATGATGTCGTCTTCATCAGGGGCGACTTCATAAATGGCAATGCCCACGTCCGTCAGCATGGCGATGATGTCTTCTACTTGGTCGCTTTCGGTGACAGATTCGGGCAGTTGGTCGTTAATCTCGGCATAGGTCAGATAGCCTTGTTCTTTGCCAAGCTGAATAAGGGCGGCTAATTGGGAAGTAGAATGTTCGCTCATGGGTTCTCGCTCATGCCTAAAAGTGATTGAAACAGTCAATTATAACACAGTTGGGTGCTAAATGGGGGTTGGGCTTGATTTTTTAAAGGGGTATAAAAAGGGATGTGATAAATTTTAAAGGACATGCTCCAATTTTAGCTACTTTTGCCTTACCATGGGGCAAATTGTCGTTTGTCCCGATAAATCAGTTTAAAGGTAGAATTGATGAATAATCCTATTTAAAATGCATTGTTTTGTTTCAATCTCAACTTAAATCTCAATTTAAAGTTATAACTTATTGATTTTTCAATGATTGTTTTTGGGTTGTTGGGATAAATCACATCTGCCCTTGATATAGGATAAAATTTTAAAACCCCATTCTCAACTTCACATGAGTGATTGATTTATCAAGGGCGAATTACAATTCGTCCCTACAACCCGAAAAATAATTATCAAATAATCAATGAGTCGCCATTTTAAGTTGAGAATGAAGTGTTTTAAAGATTAAAATCAGCCAAGCATGCCCCCAATCATCTCACGATACTCATCATAAATGGGTAGATTGTCATCAACGACCAAGGTTCTGCGTAAGGCGACTGTCTGCTCGCCTGTTTTGGGATTAAAGCCATCTTTGTGAGTATCTTGCCAATATACGCCCACGCCACGCTTTTGCCAATTTGGTGCGTCATTAAAATTCATGCCGTTTTGAAATAACAGTTCATGCTTTTCACTTACCGATTTGTATAACAAAAAATCGGCACTTGCCCGTGGCGATTGTCCTTGTTTTCTAAGTAGCCAGTAGCAATGTGTGTTTAAGGCGTTTCTGTGAGCGTCTTCTTGTCGCCAGCTAAAATAATCCTGCACCAATGCTTTATTTGGCAATTCACAAATGCGAGCGTCAAAACTGGCAGGGGCGTTCATGACAAGGCTAAACACTCCGCTTGCTTCACCTGCCAGTAGTGAGATGATTTTGCGAGTTTTGCGATTAAAACTGTCGTCATCGATGTGTAGTAGCAAAGAAATCTCATCGCTTTGGGTGTAGCCATAGACCACGCGAAAGCCAGTATTCATAAGGTGTTCGGTGGTTTTGGTCATGGCGTGATGAAAGGTGTCATCAAAGGGGCGGTTGAGTCGCCAAACATCGTCCGCCTTTTTGGTAAAGCCCCGACCGTCCAACCGCACGATCATGTGAATATTTGGCAAAACAAAGCTGTCATGTAAGGTTTCGTATTGGCGTAACCTTGTGTCTAATTCGTCAAATCGCATACATACTCCTGTACTTCAAAGTCGCCACTGATATTTTTTACCACAAAAATCTCATCAAAACCTTCATCAAAGTCAGGGTGGGTCAGCACTTTGGCAACTGATTTTAGTCCTACTTCGGGGATTTTGGCTTTGCCGTGTCGTTGGTTGTTATTGGCAAGTGCCACATCAAACGGCACATCAAAATAATAGGCGATGACCTTAAAATGATGAACCTTTGCCAAACGGATATAATCCGCTCGGACATCTCTGGTCGGATTGGTTTTGTCTATCACGGTTGGGGTTTTGCTGTCTAGGCACGCCCTAAACAGCAGTTTTTCACGGTGGGCGGTTTTGAGCATATCGCCATTTAAGCGTATGTGCGTATCAACAAACCGCTCTTTATAGAATGTACTTTTGCCCGCTCCTTGCAAGCCAATAAACATAATGAGTTCCATTAGACTTCTTTGTCATCCGCCTGATTGGGATTGTCTTTTTCGGTGATGATGGGGCTGTTTGGGTCGCCTAGGCTTAATATGTCGCCAAAGTTGGGCTGTACTTTTAGTACCAGTTGCTCTTTTTTGACGATGGCGTGATTGACCTGAGCTTTTTTTAAGTAGCCTTTGATGTCATCAGGGAGCCAACGTCCGATTTCTAGGTAGATGACGTTGCCCTTGTATTCAATAAAGGGCTTGCCTTTGAGTTTGGGCGATAGCGACAACAAAAAGGGCAGGGGGTCTTTTCTAAGTAGGGTGCGATAGGCAGGCACGGCAAACTTGATGGCAGGGGTTTTCCACCATGATTTGCTGTGCAAGGTGATGATGTCGGTGTTGGAGATTTGTTCAAAGGCAAACCGCTGAACATGACGGTCAAGACGAGCTTCGGTGAGCTTAAAATTGCACGCCACCGATAGGTGCATATCTAACACGTCCGCCGTGCAGTAAAGCCTTAAAAAGCCGTCAAACAGTTCAAGGTGCAAATCTAGCACCATGCCGACATTTTGTACCACAAACTGATTTAGGGCATCGTTAATCTGCTCTTGACTGCCCGTTACATAAATCTCATCAACCAAATCCCCTGCGGTGTGGGTGTAGCTGTGTTTGATGTTGGTTAAGGCGTTTTGAATGCTGGTGGTGATGTTGTCAAACAAATTTTCGTTTTCAAAGGCGAATCCTGTTTGCTCAAATCCTGCTGGCTCATCAGAAAAATCCGCCTGCGTGCGACTGTCGTAAGTATTGTTCATAAATGCTAAAAATAAAAGGAAAAAATAAACGCCCTACTATTGTAGCAAAAATTCGGTAAAGATGGGTAGATTTATGTGCAAATCGGGTAAATTGTCAGCCACCCTGTGTCAGATGGTGATTTTTGGGGGTGTCATTTTTTATATGATTTAAAAGGTCTTAATTGAACAATGTTCATTATCATCTTATCATCACGCCTTTTTCATAAGCCCCATTACCACGCCCAATGCCAACAGTTGCACGCCAAAGATGGTCAGCACGGCATAGAGCCATCCACCATGAGCATAGGCGATGGCACAGACCCATGCCCCGACACTGCCCCCGCCATAGTAGCCCATGTAGTACAGTCCTGACGCCAGCGAACGCCCTTCTTTGACATGGCTTGCGATGTAGCTGATGGTCGCCGACTGCGTGATAAATACCCCTGATGACATGATGGTCAAGCCGATGATGATGAGCGGTAGGGGGGCAGATAAAGTGATGAATAGCCCTGTGATGGAGCAGATGACGGCAAAGATGATGGTGTTGGTCATGCCAAAGCGAGCGATGATTTTGGCGGACAAGGGGGTGATGACCATGCCGATGAGATATAGGGCAAAGATGTTCGCCAGATGAGACGCTGATAGCCGATAAGGGGCATCGGCTAGGTGCAAGTTGATAAAGGTAAAACAGCCCACCAAACTAAATAGCACACAGCCACCGAGCAGGCAGGCACTCATGACATGGCGGTTTTTGGTGTGGGACAGGAGCAGGCGTAGGGCGTCTTGGAAGTTTTGGCTTTTTTTAAAGTGTTGCGATTTGGGTAGGCTTTTTAGTACCCACACCGCCCCCACTAAGGTCAGCACCGCCATGACGCCATAGCCCCACCGCCAGCCTATCCATTCGTGCAAATGCCCTGCAAAAAACCGTCCGCTAAACCCGCCCAATACCGTGCCTGCCACATACAGACTCATCATGCCAGCGATGTTGTCGCCGTACTCTTCGCCAATGTAGGCAATGAGTACCACCGTGATGCCAGGGACGGCAAGCCCCTGCAAAAACCGCCAAAACGTCAGCCCATCCACCGACCCCGCCATACCGACCATAAAAGTAGGAATGGCGAGCATGAGCAATGAGCCGATGATAAACCGCCGTCGCCCAAAGGCATCCGAGAGCATGCCCATAAAAGGCGACATCAGGGCAATCGCCATGACCGTCGCCCCGACCGCCAGCCCCACTTGCACTTCGCTCGCCTGCAAGTCCTGCATGAGTACCGGCAAAATCGCCTGTACCGAATAGACCTGTAAAAAGGCAAAAAAGCCAATCATGGCAATGGTGAATTTCTGGGTAAAAGTGGGGTTGTGGGCGGTCATGACATCATCAAGGATAGCAGGTAACATAGGGCGTGCCTACCATTGATAGCATTTTATAAAATAAGGTAAAAACTTAACATTTTAAATCAATTTTTGCATGAAAAATGGCTAAATCTGGTTTTTCTACGTCAAAATCCTTGTTGATATTTCAATATCAACTGCGGACTTTTCCTTGAAAAACGGGCGATTTTTCTCATTTTTCATTGCAAATACCAATGTTCAATACGCCCTAATATTGTATCACAATTTGTCGGGGGCGGGAGTGATGTCAGTGATTTATCCAGGGCAATCGCACTATATTTAATTTTTAGCAAATAAAATTATGTTTTTAAAGAAATTGGTAATTTTTAGATGCACAATTATTTAAAAACCCACCAAACCAATTAAACTTTGAATAATCTATTAAAAATTTATTTAGTTAAAATTAACTATAAACACTAAATTTGCTTGATTTTTAATCAATTCCATATAAAATTTTGTAGTGCGATTGCCCTGGTGATTTATCAAAAAACTCATCCAAACCGATGTCTATCATCATTTTGTCTTATTTATTTTTTAAAAAACATAACCAAAAGTAAATAAAGTTATTACCAATCCCCAAAAATTTGATATAATATTGCACTGACAACTTTGTCATAATACGATAATCATTTACGCAGGAATGCATCATGAATACCACCAATTTATCCACGTTCATCACCGTCATGCAAACGGGCAGTATCTCAGGTGCCGCCGAGAAACTGTTTATTACCCAACCTGCCGTCTCCAAGCGGATTAAGAGCTTAGAAGATGAGTTTGGCACGGCACTGTTTGACACCATCGGACGTGGCATTATCCCCACGGCATCAGCTCATGAGCTACTGCCCTATGCCAAAAAATGGCTTGAAGACTATGAGAGCTGTAAAGCCAGTCTGCTCTACTCAAAGGAAGTAGCGACGGGGCGACTGGTCATTGGCACCAGTCATCATATCGGACTGCACCACTTGCCCCCCGTCTTAAAGCAGTTTATCCAAACTTATCCGTCTGTTCAGCTAGAAGTGCAGTTTATGGACAGTGAGACGGCACATAAAGCGGTGCTAGAAGGCGATGTGGCATTGGCATTTTTGACCTTACCCCCGACTTTTGACAGACGACTGGCGTATCACACGCTGTGGTCTGACCCGCTGTATTTTGTCACGGGGGTGCTAAGCCCATTGGCACAGCAGTCGTCCGTGAGTCTCTTGCAACTGGCACGTCATCCTGCGATTTTGCCTGCGGCGAATACTTTTACCAGTCAGATTACCTTGGCTGAGTTCAACAAGCACAACCTACGCCCCTTTGCAACCATGAGTACCAACCCGTTAGAATCCATCCGTATGCTCGTGTCTGTGGGACTGGGCTGGTCGGTGCTACCTGAGACACTCATCAATCAAGATTTGGTTAAGATTGACCTAAAAGAGAACGTGGAGTTACAACGTCATCTCGGGCTGGTCATTAATCCTAACCTAACCCGTTCATCAGGGACGGACGCCTTGCTTGATATGCTGGGCATTAAAGATGTGCAGAGTGAAGAGAATCGAGCGTAATAATAAAAACCTTGGTGAGAGCCAAGGTTTTTTATTGATTTGTTAAAAAGCGATGAGTTAGTTGCCCTTTAACAAATGATTTTCCAAATAATGAATGTTTTGAGCTTCTTCGGTAAAGGCTTCATCTTGCAATATCACATCACGGTGTAAGGCAGTGTTGGTCTTAATGCCTTCGATGATGAGCTCATCTAGGGCATGGAGTATTTTTTGTACGACCTGCTTGCGAGTTTGGGCATGACAGATGAGTTTGCCAATCATCGAGTCATAGTAGCTAGGAATGCTGTACCCTTGATACAGATGACTGTCAAACCGCACGCCAGAACCGCTTGGGGCGAATAGATTGTCAATGCGACCAGGGCAGGGCATAAAGGTCTTGGGGTCTTCGGCATTGATACGGCATTCCATGGCATGACCGCGAATGGTAATCTCATCTTGATGATAAGACAGCCCATAGCCTGCGGCGATTTTAAGCTGTTCAACAATGATATCAATACCCGTAATCATCTCGGTCACAGGGTGCTCAACTTGCACACGAGTATTCATCTCAATAAAGAAAAACTGCTCATTTTCATACAAAAACTCAAACGTCCCCGCCCCACGATAGCCGATTTGCTCGCACGCACGCACGCACGCGTCTAAAATCGGCTGTTTGATGTCATCAGGAATACCAGGGGCAGGGGCTTCTTCTAGCACCTTTTGGTGGCGACGTTGTAGTGAGCAGTCACGGTCAAACAGGTGTAGGGCGTTACCATTGCCATCGCCTAGGACTTGAACTTCTACGTGACGTGGGTTTTTCAAAAACCGCTCCATATAGACCGTATCATCGCCAAAGGCGTTTTTGGCTTCGGTTTTGGCGGCTTGGACTTGATTGATAAGCTCTTCAAAACGCTCAACCACACGCATGCCACGACCGCCCCCACCAGCTGCCGCCTTGACGATGAGTGGAAAGCCGATGGCACGAGCCTGCTCTTCGGCATTGTGTAGGGTGATGGCACCGACCGAACCGGGGACAGTGGGTACGCCTGCTTTTTTCATGGCGTTGATGGCGGAGACCTTGTTACCCATCAGGCGGATGTGGTCAGGGTGGGGGCCTACAAAAGTCAGTCCCGCTTCTTCGACCTGCTCGGCAAAGTCGGCATTCTCGGACAAAAAGCCATAACCAGGGTGAATGGCATCCGCCCCTGTTATCTCGGCAGCAGTCAAGATGGCAGGGATGGACAGATAGCTTTGGGTGGATGGGGCATCGCCAATGCAGACCGCTTCATCACAAAACCGCAGGTGCATCAAATCCTTGTCCGCCGATGAATACACGCCCACCGTCTGTATGCCAAGCTGTTTGCATGCACGCACGATACGCAGGGCAATCTCGCCACGGTTGGCAATCAATAACTTCTTAATCATAACTCACCCGTTAGGCTTTGTAGCGAATGACTGGTTGCCCAAACTGCACCACGTCAGCGTTAGACACCAAAATCTCTTCAATGATACCGCTTTGGGTGGCTTCTAAGGGGTTCATGATTTTCATGGCTTCGATGATACCAAGCTGGTCGCCTGCTTCTACTTTTTGCCCGACTTTGACAAAGGGTGGGTCGTTTGGGCTAGGGGCGGAGTAAAATACCCCAACCATGGGCGATGTCTCAACCTTGCCGCTCGGAGTTTTTGGCGTGGGGGCAACAGCAGGGGTGCTATCTGATGAAATGACGGCTTGGGGGACGGCAACGGTTTGCACCGCCACGTTACGGGTCAGATGAACATAGCTGTCATCGTTGCCCAATTCTAGGTTTGCCAAATCTTTTTCTTCCATGAGTTCAATCAGCTCACGAATCTGAGCGATGTCAATGGTGGCATTCGTTGCCGTCTGTGTTTTTGTGGATTGGGAAGTTGGTTTTTGGGTGTTTTTTAGAATGCCCATGCCGTCACCTTATAAAATGTAAAAGTTTATTGTAACAAATTTTTTCAAAATCGCCTAGTGGCAATCATCGGCGTTATTGTTAAAATCGGTAACGCAAAAAATTTGTGTTATCATCAGGTGCATAGTGTACATACGTACGAATATTTTGCAAGTATTTTTTGCGATTTTAGGCAAATTTTTTACAAAATGGGGTAAATTGGGCAAAATAAAGATAAGATATGATTAATTTTTAGGGCACGTTGAACTTTATTAACAAAACAAAAAACGATTTTGGTACAATG
>ERZ1023440.61-NODE-61-length-48263-cov-10.601332_pt1 | contig 48263 bp, 47 predicted proteins | sample MGYA00380520_ERZ1023440 | MGnify/ENA primary metagenome ERZ1023440 (study PRJEB33173, sample SAMEA4830335) | metagenome | study: EMG produced TPA metagenomics assembly of the PRJEB25223 data set...
GGAGGAGAATATGAAAAAATCTAAGGGAATATTATTGTTTAGTTTTGTGATTTGTCTTACTGGAGTATTAACGGCTTGGTTTTTGGGGGTATTTGAACCAGAATGGAAGAAATATAGCTTGGAAAGTCCAATGGAAAAAATCTATAAGACGGATACAAAAAATGGAATTAAACATAAAGAAGTTTATAGGCTCAAGGAAGAATACGCTAAATTAGGATTGAAGGGGCTGGTTTATCATTATGAGATTAAAGAAAATCTATTTGAAGAAGGGCTTGAGCCTTCTAGAGAGCAACCTATTTTGTTGTGTAGTGTAGATGTCTATTCCTTATCTAAACCTAAAAAATTATCTGAGCTAAATCAATATGCTTTATCTGATGATATGGAAAACGCCATCAAGCAAAATCCGCAAATTGACTTTTATGTGAAAGAAAAAATCCTAAAAAATGATGATTTCTATAAAGAAACTGTTAAAGAAACGCACATTCATAGCAAATGGTTGCCTGCAAATCTCGTATTCGCTATCAATGCGGAGAATGTTTTTGCAAAAATAGATAGCGACGGCATTATTATTGACAGAACCACCGCTTCAGTGCCTAGACAATGGAAGCAGTTGGAGATATGCCTAAAGGATGTAGAAAGGAAAAATGGTAGAGAATTCGTTAATCCACCAGAATATTGGAATAGTATCAGTCCATCCCGACGCTATGCAGTTGTGGAACAATTTCACCCAAAAGATAACCAAGCTGAGTTTAAGGCTGGACTTATGAGAACTATTTTCTCTGATAAATCGTTTATTCGTATGGATGATAGTATAAATTGTAGTTTTCAATATGATCCACTGGGCTCTCTTGATAATCAATATAGTGATACATATTGGAAAGATAAACCTGATTTAGAAACTGACTTAAAAGCAAGCAATCATGCTAGATATATAAACTACAAACAGTATGGAAAAGTTTTCACCACTTGGCAAAAAACTTTCATTGATATTTATAATATTGATGAAAATATGTATGTAAGAGTGTTTTCTGAGTATAGCAATGGATTGCCTTACATACAAAGGTACTGTGAAGAATAATTTTCTTCATATTTGTTTAACTTTTTTTAGGGTGGGAACTGTGGTTTATGTAATTAGTAGGTGTTTTTTGTAATTTATTCTGTGATTGTTTTTAATAAGGAGGAGAATATGAAAAAATCTAAGGGAATATTATTGTTTAGTTTTGTGATTTGTTTTTGCGGAATCATTGCAGCTTTTACTTTGGATAAACAACCTAAAGCAATGAAAGAAATTAACGATGAGAAAATCCTCCGAAAATATATTGACATTCTTTCCTGCGTTCCAGAACAGCAGATAGATAAAGAAGTTATATTTGCCGAAGCTATGAAGCAGTATTGGCAGTATAAGATGGACAAACTTTGGGATGAAGATAAAAATCTAAATAATATTCATAACTTCCCCTATAGAGTGAAAATAGTTGAAGATCATTGCGGATTGAAATTCAACTGGAGGGGTAAACCGTCAAAAATGACTAAAGAAACTTGCTATCCATGGGTGGTGTCTTACAAAGATTTGGATGAACTTTTTCAAGCTCTTCTAAGTCATAAATTTGAATTTCACGGAAATCATAGAGAATATGTTGAAAGTGCATTTCGTCAAAGAATGTATTCTCTTAATGCTAAACCATATAATCCGAAAACCGATGCCAATATTTACTTAGGGGAGCAAAATTTTTCAATCATCAAAAGAGATGGTGCAACTTATACAGATTTTTATCCAGCGGATTGTTGTAGTTTATTATCTTATCAAGAAATAGCAGAAAAAGATGAGAATTATAAAGGAGGAGATTATTTTCTACATTTTATATTTCCTTCCTTACCTAGGGAAGTTTTAACTCAGATTTATTTTTTAGAAATTCGAGCATATACTATAGATGATGTTCAGTATGATGCTGCGTATGAAGGTCTGGGGGCTAATCTTCGTTCAGATTACAATGAAGAGGGGGAGAAGAATAGATTTTTTGAGAGTAAAGAAAAATATAGCTATTCCTACTATCCTGTTTCTCTTTGTGGTAAGGGTATTTTTTCACGATTTTTATTGCAATAGAATGTTGGACAGATTTTGATGTCTCGCATCTGCGATAAGCTGTTGGGTATCCTGTCTTTTGTGAAAGCTATAGTCGGAGAAGTGAAAAAGTAGTACAAGGCGGCGAGCTGCAGGCAGTACAGAGCGTAGAGCAAGGCGAACCAAATCCGTAATACTTTTTCAATTCTTTGACTATATTGCTGTAGAGATTTTAAGGATTATCCAGTTTAATCAGGCTGAAAGCCGGTGTTTCATAAGGGTGGCTGGCGTGCAGGGCGGCGATGACCGCTTCTTTGCATGCTTCGGTCAAGACCATTTCCACGCGCCATTCGGGCAGGCGGCAGAGTTCGCCGTTTTCGCCGATATGCGGATTGCTGCCCGAGAGCGGCAGGAATTGTCCTTCGCCGCGCACTTGCCATGCGCAATGGACGTAGTTGCCGATTGTGCCGGCACCAGCGGCGAATAGGGCGTTTTTGACGCTTTCCAGTGCGTCCTCGGGAATGTAAGTGATAAGTTGATACATAAGAATTTGAGGTTTAGAGCGGGGTTTTTTGCCGACCTTGGACGTCGAAATTATCTGCTGCCAGCCAGCGCTGAAAGCGGGCTTTGTTTGCCGCCCATTCGCTGTCGAGCATGGAGAACCAAGCGGTGTCGCGGTTGCGTCCGTGATAGACAAGGTGTTGGCGGAAGATGCCTTCAAATTGAAAGCCCAGGCGCAAGGCGGCGCGGCGTGAAGGGGCATTGAGGCTGTCGCATTTCCATTCGTAGCGGCGGTAGCGCAGTTGTTCAAAGACGTATTGGGCGAGCAGAAATTGCGCTTCGCCGGCGATGCGCGAACGTTTCAGGGCTTCGCCGTAAATCACGGCGCCGACTTCGACACTGCGGTTGGCGCGGTCGATGCGCATGAGTGAGAATGTGCCTAATGCTTTGCCGTCGGCTTGGTCGATGATGGCGAAGTGATAGGGGTCTTGCGATTGCATCATTTCTTGCATAAAGGCGGAAAAATCATTTTTATCGGCAAAAGGTCCGTATTTTGGGGGTAGATATGTCCAATTTTGCGCCGGCGTTTTGTCGTTATAAACCGCCCATAAATCTTCTGTATGCGCTGTACCGATTTTTTCCAGACGGCAGTATTGTCCCTGCAAGAGTTGCACTTGCGGCAGTTCGCCTGCCTGAAAATCCCTCAGGCTTTGCCCGATTGCTTGTCCGTATGCGTTTGTCTGCATTTAATGTGCCTCGTCCCAGTTGCTGCCGATGCCGATGTCCACAATCAGCGGCACGGAGAGGGCATGGGCGTTTTCCATATGGCGGCGGATGATGTCGCTGTACTGCGGCGCCGCTTCTTGCTGCACTTCAAAGACCAGTTCGTCATGCACTTGCATAATCAGGCGGCAGTCGGGATTGTCGCCGAGTTCGCGGTCAATCGCCAGCATGGAGAGTTTGATGATGTCGGCGGCGCTGCCCTGCATGGGGGCGTTAATCGCAAGGCGTTCGGCGGCGTTGCGGCGCTGTTGGTTTTTGCTGTTGATATCAGGAATGTAGAGGCGGCGGCCGAGGAGGGTTTCGGCATAGCCTTGTTGGCGAGCGGCGCTGCGGGCATTGTCCATGTAGTCGCGGACTTTGGGATAGCGGGCGAAATAGGTGTCGATATAGCCGGCGGCTTCTTGGCGGCTGATGCCAAGTTGCCGCGCGAGCCCGAAAGCGCTCATGCCGTAAATCAGTCCGAAGTTGATGGCTTTGGCATTGCGACGGTGTTCGCGGTCGATGTGTTCGGGGTCGCCGCCAAAGATTTCGGCGGCGGTGGCGGCGTGAATGTCTTTGCCTTCTTTAAAGGCTTGAATCAGTCCTTCATCGCCAGAGAGATGCGCCATGATGCGCAGTTCAATCTGCGAGTAATCTGCCGCCAAGAGATAGTAGCCCGATTCGGCGATAAAGGCTTGGCGGATGCGCCGCCCTTCGGCGCTGCGCACGGGGATGTTCTGCAAATTGGGGTCGGAGGAGGAGAGTCGTCCTGTGCTGGTAACGGCTTGATGGTAGCTGGTGTGAATCCGTCCTGTGTGTGCCTGAATAAGTTCGGGCAGTTTGTCGGTGTAGGTGGATTTGAGTTTGGCGAGGCTGCGGTGCTCCAAGATGATTTTGGGCAAGGCGGCATGATGTTCTTGGGCGAGGATTTCCAGCGTGCTTTCATTGGTGCTGGGCTGACCTTTGGGCGTTTTTTCCACGACGGGCAAGCCCAAGCGTTCAAAGAGAATTTCCTGTAATTGCTTGGGCGAGCCGAGGTTGAATTCGCTGCCTGCCAAATCGTAGGCGCGGCTTTCTAAATCTTTGAGCTGTATCTCGATTTCCACGCTTTGCTGCACAAGCCGCTTGCTGTCGATTTTTACGCCGCGCGCTTCCATGCGGTATAAAACGGCGGACAGCGGCGCTTCAATTGTTTGATACAGGGCGGCAAGCGAATCGTTTTGCGCCAATTGGCGGGAAAAATGTTCGTATAAACGTAGCGTAATGTCGGCATCTTCGCAGGCATAATGGGCGGCGCGTTCGATATCGATTTGGTCAAAAGTCAGCTGTTTTGCGCCTTTGCCGGCCAGCGTTTCAAAACTGGTGGTCTGATAATTCAGGTAATAATGCGCGAGGTCGTCCATATTATGCCGTGTGGCGGTGCTGTTGTGGCAATAGCTCATCAGCATGGTGTCGTCGATATTACCTGCCAATTCAATCCCTTCTTTGGAGAGAATATGGCGGTCGTATTTAATATGTTGTCCGATTTTGCCGACGGCGGGGTTTTCCAATAATGGCTTGAGCGCGGCAAGGCTTTCTTGATAGGGCAGGTTCTGCGTCAGTTGATGGCGCAGCGGCAAATAATAAGCTTCGCCTGCCTGATGCGCGAGGCTGATGCCGACCAATTGCGCCTGCATGTAATTCAAAGCGGTGGTTTCCGTGTCTAAGGCGAAGTGCGGAAGTCGGCTGAATTTGTCAATCAGCTTCTGTAAATCTGGCATATTATCAATAATTTGGTAATTCTGCTCCGCCGCCTGCATAGGACTGGGGGCAGGGGATTGCTCTTTCATCGGATTGAGGTATTTCTGCTTAATCGCATTCAAATCAAATTGATTGCAGAGCTGCTCAATTTTGGTCGGATTGGGGCTGTATAAGGCAAGATCGGCAATGTCGGTGGCGATATTGACATCGCAATCAATTGTCGCCAAGCGATAAGACAGGCACAGTTGCTCAATTCCTTGGCGCAGATTGTCGCCGATTTTGCCGCCGATTTTGCTGGCATTGTGAATAATATTTTCCACGCTGCCGTATTCTTTCAGCCATTTGGCGGCGGTTTTCGGCCCGACCTTATCCACGCCGGGAATATTGTCCGCCGTATCGCCGACCAGTGCTAAAAAATCCACTACTTGATTGGCGTTCAGCGCATCGACTTTAAAACGCTGCGCGACATCGGCGGCGGTGGTCGCCTCGTTTTTCATCGTATCAATCAGGCTGATATCGGCATGGCTGAGCAATTGTGCCATATCCTTGTCGCCGGAAGAAATCAACACCTGATAATTCTGCGCCAAAGCGCGGGCGGCAAGCGTACCGATGACATCATCCGCCTCCACACCGCTTTCCATAATCAGCGGAAAACCCAAAGCGCGGATCAATTCGTGCAAAGGCTCGATTTGCACCCGCAAATCATCAGGCATGGGCGGGCGGTTTGCCTTGTAGGCGGGGAACATCTCATGGCGGAAAGTCTTGCCCTTAGCATCGAAGACCACGGCAAAATACACCGGCTGATAATCCTCATAGAGCTTGGCAAGCATTTTAATCACGCCGTGCAAGGCGCCGGTCGGCTGTCCCTCGCGATTCGTTAAAGGCGGCAAACCGTGAAACGCGCGGAATAGATACGAAGAACCATCTACCAAAACAACCAAACGATTAGAATCCAACATGCCCTGCTCCGAAAAAACAAGGCGCTACTTTAGCATAAAGCAGCGCCGTTACGGCAACTATAGTCAAAGAATTGAAAAAGTATTACGGCGTTGGCTCGCCTTGCCGTACGCTCTTGTACTGTCTGCGGCTCGCCGCCTTGTACTACTTTTTCACTTCTCCGACTATAAGTCAGAAAGAATAAGATGGGTTAACTTAAATGAACATAGATTCTTATCAAATTTATCAAAATTTTGCATAAACAAGAGTATCAAACATTTTTTATTGTTTTTTAATAAATTTTCGTGGTGAAATTACTCTTTTGTGAATTTTTTTCCTAAAACAAGCACGTGATTTATTAATGAAATGAAGAAAATATTTTTTCAAAAATAAATTTAAATAAAAATTATTTATAGAAGACTTGTTATTAGTTAAATCACTTGAGAAATTTCCTAGTTTTGAACCTTGAAAAACTAATGCTTGCTTAGACCAATAGGTTTGAATACCAATATCTGCATAATGCTCTGTAATAAAAGCATCTGCAGGTAGGTGAATTCCTTTGTGTTCTTGTAGTTGCTCATCGATATATTCATAGCATTTTTTTGCTGCTATTGGGCTGATTAAATAAGCTCCTGCTAGTTTAGTACCTTTCATTTCTACAAGATCATAAAAAAAATACCATAACGGAATATCATCCGTGGTAAATTCTATATTAATATAAAATGCTTCATTATCAGAAAAATAATTTAGTAAGTGCTGAGATTTAATAAGTAGATTTTTAGAAAAAACAGCATCATCTTCAATTACTAATCCTGCCTGACCGCTAGTTGCGATTTGTTTAAAAGCTGCGTAGTGTTTATAAAAACAGGATTTTGCGCCAATTGACTGCTGAAAATCATAGCGTACATAGGGGGATTGTGCATTTTGACTATCCGTAAAAAAATCGACAGGAAAATCTGTTATCCAAATTAATTGATAATTATCTGTAAGTGCAGCGCATTGCTGTAAAATAGATTGTTTTCGAACATGATAAATCTCTCTATCTTCATGTATGCAATAAATATTCATTAATTATACTATGGTTTTTTTAATAATATTAAAAAAGCGCTTCAAAAAGAAGCGCTTTTGGGGTTTAGGATTGCGTTATCGGTTTTTCGCGTTTGCGGATATGCAGTTCTTTTAACTGTGCATCGCCGGCTTCGGAAGGGGCTTCGGTCAGCGGACACCAAGCGGTTTGCGTTTTCGGGAATGCCATCACGTCGCGAATGGATTTTGCACCGGTCATGAGCATAATCAGGCGGTCAAGCCCGAATGCCAGTCCGCCGTGCGGCGGCGCGCCGTATTTCAGGGCATTGAGGAGGAAGCCGAATTTTTCTTGGGCTTCTTCTTTATCGATGCCGAGGCTTTTCAATACGCGTTCTTGAACATCGGCGCGGTGGATACGGATAGAGCCGCCGCCTAATTCCGTGCCGTTTAAGACCATGTCGTAGGCGCGCGAGAGTACGCCGCCCGGGTTGTTGTCGAGTTCGGACAAATTGTCGGTTTTGGGTGCGGTGAATGGGTGATGCACGGAATACCAGCGTCCGTCTTTTTCATCGAATTCAAACATCGGGAAGTCCACTACCCATAGCGGTGCCCATTCGCAGGTAAGCATGTCTAAATCTTTGCCGATTTGAATGCGCAAAGCGCCCATGGCGTCATTGACGATGCCGGTTTTATCCGCGCCGAAGAAGACTAAATCGCCGTTTTGTGCGCCGACTCTTTGTAGGATTTCAAAGGCGATTTCACCTTCTTTGCCGCCTTCTTTGGTCAGGAATTTGACGATGGGGCTTTGCAGTCCTTCTACATTGCTGAGGTCGTTGACTTTGATGTATGCCAAGCCTTTAGCGCCGTAGCGTCCGACAAAGGCGGTGTAGTCGTCAATGGCTTTGCGTGTGAGTTCTGCGCCTTTGGGGATTTTCAAGGCGACAACGCGTCCGTTGCCTTGTTTGGCAACGCCGGCAAAGACTTTGAATTGGCTGTCTTTAACCAAATCGTCAATGTCCACCAGTTCTAAGGGGATACGCATATCGGGTTTGTCGGAGGCGAAGCGGCGCATGGCTTCGGCATAGGTCATGCGTGGGAAGGGGTTTTGTAGTTCGACGCCCAGATGTTCTTGGAAGACTTGGCGAATCATGTTTTCCATCAGCTGCATGATGTCTTCTTCGTTTAGGAAGGAGGTTTCGATATCCAACTGGGTAAATTCCGGCTGGCGGTCGGCGCGCAGGTCTTCGTCGCGGAAGCAGCGCACGATTTGGTAGTAGCGGTCGAAACCGCTCATCATCAGCATTTGTTTGAAGAGTTGCGGCGATTGCGGCAGGGCGAAGAATTTGCCCGGGTGGGTGCGCGAGGGTACGAGGTAGTCGCGTGCGCCTTCGGGGGTGGCTTTGGTCAGCATCGGGGTTTCAATGTCTAAAAAGCCTTTGTCGTCTAAATAGCGGCGCAGAGAGGAGGCGACTTTGCTGCGCAGAATGAGGTTTTTCTGCATTTGCGGACGGCGTAAATCAATAGTGCGGTTTTTCAGGCGCACTTCTTCCGAAATTTCGCTCATGTCGTCTAATTGGAAAGGCGGGGTGGGTGATTCGGAGAGTACGTCCAGCACTTTGCCGAGAATTTCGATTTTGCCGCTGGGCATGTCGGGGTTTTCCGTGCCTGCCGGACGCAGACGCACGCGGCCTTCAATCGATAAGCAGAATTCGTTGCGCACTTGCTCGGCTTTGGCGAAGGCTTCTTCGGTGTCGGGGTCGATGACGATTTGCACCAGTCCGCTGCGGTCGCGCAGATCGATGAAAATCACGCCGCCATGATCGCGGCGGCGGTGTACCCAGCCCGCAACGCGGACGGTTTGCCCGTCAAGGGCTTCAGTGACTTCACTGGCATATTGGCTTCTAAAACTCATGGTACTTCCTAAATTTTGGACAAAGTCTTGTAAAAAACGGCTTATTGTAGCACTGAATACCTGCTTTTACTGGCTTAAAAATGCCTCGACTTGCTTTAACAGCGCCGCTGTGCAACCGCTTTGCAGGGGATTGTGGATTTGCAGGGGGATAGCGGCTTGCAGGCGGTTGTTCATCCACGTGATTTGCCGTTTGGCTAATTGGCGCGTGGCGATAATGGCGGCTTCCAAGGCTTGCGCTTGGCTGCATTCGCCCGCCAAATGCGCCCAGAATTGGCGGTAGCCGACGCTGCGCATGGAGACGCTTTCTGATGTTAATTGCGGTCGAGCGCGCAGGGCGGCGACTTCTTCGATGAATCCCTGCGCCAGCATGTCTTGCAAACGCAGGGCGATGCGTTCGTGCAGCAGACTGCGTTCGCAATTAAAGCCGATGGCGAGGGTTTGCCAAGCGGGGGCTAATTTTTCTTGGGCGGCAAATAATTGCTGCGGCGTTTGTCCGGTGAGCAGCATTAATTCGCTAAAACGTATCAGGCGTTGGCGGTCATTAGGCGAGATTTGTGCGGCGGTAATCGGGTCGCGTTGTTCTAAGTCGGCATATAAGGTTTTGCCGTTGTCGGCGGCAAATTGCGCTTCGATGGCGGCACGGCTGTCGGCGGTAGAGGCGGGTAAATCCGCCAATCCTTCAAAGAGTGCCAGAAAATACAGCATGGTACCGCCGACTAAGACGGGGATTTTGCCCTGCTGATGGGCAAGCGCGATTTGTGTTTGGGCATCGCGGCAGAATTGTGCGGCGGAATAGACCTCTTCCGGCTCGAGAATGTCGATTAAGGCATGGGGATAGCGTGCCAAGGTCGCGGCATCGGGCTTAGCCGTGCCGATGTTCATGCCGCGATAAATTTGCGCGGCATCCACGCTAATCAAATGTACGGGGAAATGTTCTGCCAAAGCAAAGGCAAAGGCGGTTTTGCCGACGGCGGTAGGCCCGAGCAGGCAGATTAATGGTAATGGAGCGGTGTCTTGCATGGTGTATATCGTAAAAAAACAGCACCGGAAAAGCCGGTGCTGTATGAATTATCACACTTCCATCGGAATAAACAAAATGGAATAGAGGATAATGACCAAAACTCCCGCCAACAAAGGCACGCTGGTGCGCTTAACCAATAACAAAGGCGAGATTTTTGCCGCACCCGAGACCGCCACAATCACGCCCGAGACAGGAGAAAGGGAACGTCCCGTATTGGATACCTGCATCATAGGGGCAATCAGATAAGCGGGGTTGATGCCTAATTGCGCGGCTAATTGCGGTGCCAATTCCACAAAGGCAAAGAAGGCGGCATTGCCCGAACCGGCAGCAACGCTGACTAATAAGGTAATAATCACAAGAGCAATCATCATCACTAATCCCGCCGTGCCGAATCCGCCGACCAAATCGATGAGCGCTTTGGTAAAGCCGATAACGCTGAGGCTGTGGGCAAAAATACCGGCGGCGACTAAGAGCACGACGACACCGGAAAATGCTTCGCTCATGCCTTGATAGCAAACTTCCAATCCCTCGAAGGTTTTTTTCGCATCAAAACTGCGGATAAATTCGATAAGGGCGGTGAGAATAATCGTCAGCACCACAATCGCACCTAATGACATTTCGGGCAGGGTATAGTCGCCGATGCTTAATTTGCCGTTAAAAAACAGAATTAAGATAATCGGCATAAAGGGCAGAATGAAATAAAACGTAGGGGCTTGCCTTTCTTCGATACCTGCCTGTGCCGCCTGCATTGCCATATTGTCGCTATTGCCCAATAGTCCTTCTTTGCGGTCGCAATAGCGTTGCCAGAAGAAATGCGCAATCGCCACCACGATAATGGCGATAATCGACATCGGCAAAATGGTTTTAAATGAAAAAGCGATTAAATCGGCATTGGCTTTTTCCGCCGCCAAGACCACATCGGCGGAAGTGGGCGATAAATTAACGACGGTTGTGGTGCCGCAAATCGCAGCGGCGGAAGGCACGCTGATGCCCATGCGCACCATAATCGGGAATAAGGTTGCCATTAAAAAGACGCCTAAGGCGGTGGCGGAATTGATGGCAAAAGACATGAAAGAACCTAAGATAAAACCGCCGACCAATAAGAGATAAGGCGATTTGATATGCTTTAAGGGCTTGGATAAGACGCGAATGACCACGCCGTTTGCCCCCACATGGCTCATATAGGCGGAAAAACCGATGAGCACCATGATTATCAGCCCCAAACCACCGCCGCGACTGGAAAATAAATTGTAAATATAGGTGCTGATGTCATGAAAGAAAATGCCTGTGGCTTTATCAATTGGCGCTTTGCCGCTGAAAGCGCCGATAATCAATAAGGCGATGCCGGCGGTAAATAATACGCCTTTGGCATTGTAGCCCTTGATAATCGTATAACCGACAATAAAGATGGCAATTGCGCCTAATAGAATGGGAAACATGGTTTTCTCCTAATTTATTGATGGGCAAAACGCTGAATGATATTGAGCACAACATTCAAAGACAGATTCATTACGTCAATCGAAACGTATTCAAAGCGACCGTGAAAATTCGCACCGCCGGTAAATAAATTCGGCGTCGGCAAACCTTTGAAAGACAGTTGTGCGCCGTCTGTGCCGCCGCGAATCGGTTCGCATAGCGGCGTGATGCCCAAATCCTTCATGGCGGCTTCGGCAATCTCAATCAATTTCGGGTGTTGAGAGACTTTTTCATGCATATTTTGGTATTGGTCGCTGATGCTGAGGCTGGCGAAGTCCTCGCCGTATTTTTGCTGCAAAGCGGCGAAGGTATGATGAAAAGCCGCTTTCTTCTCCTGCATGCCTTCTGCGCTGAAATCGCGCAATAAATAGTGCAGATGCGCGGCTTCCAAAGTGCCGGAAATATCGTGCAGGAAAATAAAGCCTTCGCGGCCGCTGCTGTTTTCGGGTCTTAAATGTGGCGGCAAAGCCTGATGAAATTCCACCGCACGCTCAAAGCCGTTAATCATTTTGTCTTTTGCCGAACCGGGGTGGATATTCAAGCCGTGAAAGGTCAGTGCCACTTTTGCCGCATTGAAATTCTCATATTGCAATTCGCCTAAGCTGCTGCCGTCCAAAGTGTAGGCGATATCCGCACCGAAGGCTTGCACATCAAAATGATGCGGCCCACGTCCGATTTCTTCGTCGGGCGTAAAGCCGATGCGGATTTTGCCATGTTCGATTTCAGGATGGGCGAGCAAATATTTCATTGCGCAGAGAATAATCGCAATGCCTGCCTTATCGTCCGCGCCTAATAACGTGCTGCCGTCTGCGGTCATCAGGCGGTGTCCGATTAAAGCCTGCAAAGCAGGATAATCGCGTGGCGACAAATATTCGCCGCTGCCGGCAAGCAAAATATCGTCGCCGTCATAATTGTGAATGATTTGAGGCTTGACCGCTTCGCCGCTGTAATCCGGCGAAGTATCCACATGCGCCAGCAACCCTAAAACGGGAATCGCTTTGTCGGTATTCGCCGGCAGAGTGGCAAATAAATAGCCTTTATCGTCAAGGCTAATCTCGCTTAGTCCCATGGCTTGCATTTCTTGTTCCAGCAATTTGAGCAAATCCCATTGGCAGGCGGTACTTGGCGTCGTGTCGCTGTGCGGGTCGGAAATCGTATTGATGCGCACATAGCGATCAAGGTGTTGTGTTAATTCCTGTGTCATTTCTGTGTGAATCATATGCAGGCTCCTTGCTTTTATGAGGATATTGTCATCTTAGCAATGATAAAAGAATATGACAATTTCTCTTATGGCTTCAGGCGATAGATAGTCAAAATAATTTTTTAAAGCGCTGATTGACCTCTTCAATCGTGTTTTGATTGCGCCCGATGATAATCGAGGGTTTATTGATGTAAAACAGCAGCATCGGCTCATCGCTTAAGCGGTTCTCCACCAAATACGTTTCCAAAGCGATATTGACGCTAGGGTCGGTGGTGTCTTTATTATCAACAAAATACATAATCGTTTCTCTATAAATTAAAATTTGCTTCTGATGATGGTTTATTATTTAAATTTAAAAAAAATACATCAATTTTTTTATTTTGATTTTTTAAATTGCGAAAAAATCCGGTCTATATTTTTAGCTTGTTTAATGCGTATTTAAAGGCTGCAAAATATCTTGAATGCCTTGCATATTGCTGGCTGAAACAGTCAATGCTGTCGGCATGTTCTATCGTCGGAGAAGTGAAAAAAGTAGTGCAAGGGAGCCGGCACCGTAATGCTTTTTCAATTCTTCGACTATATACTATAAGTCGGCTGCATTAGAGCAAAAATCGCTGTTATTATTTATGCTTTGGGCGCAGACAGTTTCATCACGATGACGCCGCTGACAATCATCGCAGCGCCGATCCAACGTCCGAATGAGGCGGCATCGTTAAAAAAGACGATGCCGATTAAAAATGCGCCCACTGCGCCGATGCCTGTCCAAACGGCATAGGCGGTACCCATGGGAATTTTTTTCTGTGCAAGAAAGAGCAGGTAGCCGCTGGCGGCCATAAAGCCTGCGGCTATCAATAAGCCTAGTAGCAAATAGCCGTCGTTTTGCGCCAGTTTCAAGCCTAAAGGCCAACCGATTTCCAATAGTCCGGCGGCAAGCAGAAATGCCCAATGCATTTAGCCCGCCAATTTCATCATAATGACACCGCCGATAATCAGGCAGGCGCCGAGCCAGCGTCCCCAATGGCTGTTGTCTTTGAAAAAAACGATGCCGATTAAAAATGCGCCCACTGCGCCTATGCCTGTCCAAACGGCATAGGCGGTGCCCATGGGAATGCTTTTTTGCGCCAAATAAAGCAGAAAACCGCTGATGCCAAGAAAAGCGGCGGCGATAACGGTGCCGAGTAGGCGTTTGCCATCTTGTTGAGCGAGTTTTAAACCCAGAGGCCAGCCGATTTCGGCGATGCCGGCGCTAATTAAATAAATCCAAGCCATTGGGAAGAAAAATGAAATGGCGGTTTAAATTTTCGGCTTGGCGTTGATGCGTTGCCAGAAAGAGGGCTGTTTGTGTATGTCGCCGTTGAGGTAGTGTCGGATTTCTTTGTCTTGCAGTTTGTCGGCAAAGTTCAGGCGCAGCACGGCTTCGGCATCTTGGGCGAGGGCGGTTTCGCCCATTTCGCGGTAGGCGCGGCTCATGGCAGCAAGGGCGTAGGGCGCGCTTTGGCTTTGTTCGTATTCTTCCAATACTTGTTTGTAGCGGTTAATGGCGGCGATATAGGTGCCGCGGCGCAGGTAGTAATTGGCGACTTCCAGCATGTGTTCGCCCAAGAGGTTATGGATGAAGACCATGCGCGCTCGCGCGTCTTCGGCGTATTCGCTTTGCGGGTATTTGTCGGCGACTTCGGCAAAGGTGTTGAAGGCGGTTTTCAGCGCTTCAGGGTCGGTTTGCGAGAGGTTGGTCGGCATCAGGCGGTCGAAGAAGGAGACGTTACGTTCGTATTCCACGACGCCGCGCAGGAAGAGGGCATAGTCCGCATAAGGGTGTTGCGGATAGGTGTGCAAAAATTCGTTGAGTTTTTCGATGGCTTTATCTGGCTCCGAGTTTTTGTAATGCACGTAGGCGATGTCGAGAATGCTTTGCTGTGCTAAAGAGCCGTAGGGGAAGCGCGCCAGCAGTTTGTCGTAGTAATCCACGGCGGCGGTGTAGGAACCGCCTTCGCGTTCCGCTTTGGCGGCTTCGTAGAGCTGGTTGGCGCTCCAGCCGATGGTGCGGTCTTGTTTGAGTGAACTGCAGCCAAAGAGAATAGCTGAAGCGGTGCTGAGCAGAAGAAAATGGCGCACTCGCATGTAGAAACTCCGTTACAATGAAAAGCCCTATTATAAACGTTAAATTATGGATAAACACAGCCCCAGCGTATTACGCGAGATTTCCTATACGGTCGGCGCCGATGAAAACGGTTTGCGCGCCGACCAAATCCTTGCCGCCGCCTTTCCCGAATATTCCCGCGCGCGTTGGCAGGCGGCTTTGAAGGCGCACAGTATTTTGGTCAATCAACGCCCTGCCAAACCCAAGCAGGCTTTATTTGCGGGCGATGTGATTAGCGGCGGCATCGAGGAAGAGCAGCAGACGCAGGATTTACCGCAGGATTTGCCGCTTGAAGTCGTATTTGCCGATGAGGATATTATTGTCATCAATAAGGTGGCGGGCATGGTCGTGCATCCGGCAGTGGGCAATGCCGACGGCACTTTACTCAATGCCGTGCTGCATCATTTTCCTGCTACCGTCCAATTGCCGCGCGCCGGCATTGTGCATCGCTTGGATAAGGATACCAGCGGTTTGATGGTGGTGGCGCATTCTCTGCGCGCCCACACGCATTTGGTGCGGCAACTACAAGAACGCGAAATGGGGCGGGAATATCTCGCCTTGGTGCATCGCTATGTTACCGCCGGTGCGACGATTGATCAGCCGATCGGACGCCATGCAAGCGACCGCTTGAAAATGGCGGTACGCAGCGACGGACGTGAGGCGATTACGCATTACCGCATTGAAGAACGCTTGGGCGATTTCACGCTGCTGCGCGTGAAATTGGAAACAGGGCGCACGCATCAAATCCGCGTGCATTTATCGGAAAATCGTTTTCCTTTAGTGGGCGATACGCTTTACGGCGGGCGGCTGATTCCGAGCAAGCAAACGGCGGAAGCGGCGCGCGAAGCGGTGATGCGTTTTCCGCGTCAAGCCCTGCATGCGCAAAAATTGGCTTTGCTGCACCCTGCGACGGAAGAATGGCTGGAATTTGAATGCGAACTTCCGTCCGATATGCAGGACTTATTAGCGGTATTGCGAGCGCAGCAGGACGCGGAATAAGTCCGTTTCATTTATTGGATTTCCACCCAAGCAGGAGCGTGGTCGGAGGGGCGTTCTTGTTCGCGCGGCGCCATGTCGATATCGGCGTCGATGAGTCGCAGCGCGGGGCTGATTAAGGTCAGGTCGATGCGTAGTCCCAGATTGCGCCGCAGTCCGCCCATGCGGTAATCCCACCAGCTGAATTGCTGTCTTTCAGGGTGTCGGGCGCGGAAGGCATCTGTCAGTCCCAAATCGAAGAGGGCTTGCAAGGCTTGGCGCTCGGGCGCGGAGCAGAGGATTTTATCCTGCCATGCCTTGGGGTCGTGCACGTCAATATCGGCAGGAGCGATGTTGAAATCACCGATGACGACGAGTTTCGGATAGTCTTGCAGTAATCGGGCGACATAGGCTTGCAGTTTTTCCAGCCAGCCGAGTTTGTAGTGATATTTTTCATCGCCGACGGCTTTGCCGTTCGGCACATAGAGATTCAGCACCCGTAGATCGCCGTAGCTGGCGGCAATGGCGCGCGCTTGTGGGTCGTCTTCGTTATTCGGTATGCCGCGCACGACGTTTTCCGGCGCGCTTTTGCTGATGAGGGCAACGCCGTTATAGGTTTTTTGTCCCTGTGTAACGAGATGCCAGCCGGCTTGAATGAAGGCTTCGCGTTTGACCGCTTCGTCCGTTTGTTTGAGTTCCTGCAAGCCCAGCACGGCAGGGTGATGGCTTTCGAGATAGTCCAGTACTTGGGATTGCCGCACGTTGAGGGAATTGACGTTCCAGCTCACGATTTTCATAGGCATAAGATAATTCCTCGTAAATACGTTAAAATGACGGATTGCATTTAATCATGATGATTCATTAATGACAATTTCTAGGACGGTCTTATGCGTTTAGTGCGCCTGTTTCATTCGCAGCCGCCGCAGCTCGGGCTGAATTGGCTTGAGGAAGCGGCGGCGCATAAGGTCGGCAAGGTACTGCGGATGCGCGTCGGCGATGCGGTTGAATTGGTCTGCGGCGACGGACGCAATTATCGGGGTGCTATCGCGCAATGCGATAAAAAAGCCGTGGTGGCGGAGATTGTCGCGATTGCGGATAATCCCTGCACGCCGACTTTGCCCCTGCATTTGTATATGGCTTTGATTAAGGGCGAACAGCAGGATTGGGTCTTGCAAAAGGCGGTGGAATTGGGCGCGACGGCGATTGTGCCGCTGATGACGACGCGCAGCGAGCGCGAATTATCCGCCGAACGCTGGCTGAAAAAACAGCAGCATTGGCAGGGGATTTTGACGGCGGCGGCTTTGCAATGTGGGCGGGCGGAATGGCCTGTCTTAAGCGCACCGCAGCCGCTTGATGAGACGCTGGGCGCGCCTTGCGCGCTCAATATTATGCTTAGCCCGCATGATGAGGCGGCATTACAATTGCCCTCGCAGATAGACTCGGTGGCGCTGATGATTGGTCCCGAAGGCGGTTTTACTGCCGAGGAAGTGGCATTGGCGTGCGGCAAGGGTTGGCAGACCCAGCTGCTCGGCAATAGAATTTTGCGCGCAGATACGGCGGCGGTGGCGGCAATGACGGCGGTTCAGTTAAATTATGGAGAATTCAAAACATGGTAGAGCGTTTGGTGCGGGAACGTAATGTGGTGATTACGCCGAATAATCCCGTCTTGACGGGGTCTTTGGTGGAATGTGAGAGTCTGCGTTATCGCCGCCGCATCATGCATGTTGCCAATATGATGCGCTTGGTCTTTGCGCTCTTGTGCGTGATTTTTGCGCCTTTACTGCTTTCAGGCAAGATGCAGTTTATTTGGTGCAGCGAATTTGTAGAGCAGAACACGATTTTGCTTTTTGGCTGCGCCTATATCGTCTTATTATCCTTAATCACTTTATACAGTTTGCGCGGCAAGGGCGACGAAGGTTTATTTTTGGTTAATGCCTTAGTCGATATCTTTTTCGCCGTCTTGTTTTTGGTATCTTTGGATTTCAAGGAAAACTGGCAATGGCTGGCGCCCTTTATGTTGGTTAGTCTTGCTTTGTCATTATTGACATTGAATATTTTCCAATGCGCCTGCTATGCCTTTTTTGTGTTTTGGGAACTGGTTTTGGTGTATTTGCTCTGGTCTATGGATCGTTTGAATTTCGCCGATGCTAATGCCAAAACCATCGGGAAAAGCGCTTTTGATTTGTGGAGCAGGCATGACGGCGAATTGATCGGCATGTTGGTAGTGTGTGCAGCACTGAGTTTGATTTTGTTCCTAGTCGGCTATTTGGCGAATAATGCGCGCGAAAACGGCATCATGGCAAAGCTCAACCGCACTTTTTACGAGCAAAGCCGCAGTTTGAACGAATCGATTATTGCCGAAATGCCCAGCGGCTTGATTGTGCTGAACGTGCGTAATGAAATCGTGGCGATGAACCGCATCATGCGCGAGCGTTTTCGGATTAGAAGAGAGGAATCAATGCCCTTGACGCTCAAGCAGTTAAGTCCGCTATTGGCGCGGCAGTTGGCGCGCTGGCTGGACTTAAAGCACAATGATTTGCAGCCGCTGAATTTGTTCGGCGAAACCTATACCGCCACCTTTACTCCTTTGCCGATTGCCGGCTATTCGCCTTTGATTATGATTTCTTTGGAAAATACGGAGGCGATCTATCAGCGCGTGCGCGAAACCAGACTGGCATCGCTGGGACGCTTAACCGCCGGCATTGCCCATGAAATCCGCAATCCCCTAGGCTCGATTCAAAGTGCGAACGAATTGCTTGCCGAAGCACGCCCCGATGACGAGAAATTGCAGGGTTTATGTCATAAGATTCAATCCAACAGCCGCCGCATCAATGCGATTATCAGCGATATTTTGGATATGTTTACCGGCCGTCCCAGTTCTCCTCAGCTCTTAGCCTTAAACGATTTTCTGCGCAACAATATCAGCAATTCGCGCAATGACAACGATTTGGAGCTGACGCCGATTAGCCTCAACGCGGAAGAAACCAAAGAATGCAGCGTGTTTTTCGATCCCGGTCATTTGGGGCAGATATTGCATAATTTGATGCTCAATGCGATGAAACACGGCGGGCGCAAAGATATAGAAATTATCGTGCAAACCCATCTCGGCGAAGGCGGACGCGGCATTTATTTGGACGTGATTGATAATGGGCGCGGCGTGCCGGAAAATTTGCGCGAACGGATTTTTGAACCTTTTTACTCTTCTGACCGCGAAGGAACGGGGCTGGGTTTGTATTTGGTACGGGAAATGTGCCTTGCCAATCAAGCACATATTATTTATGTGCATAGAGCGCAGGGAGCGAGTTTCCGTATCATCATGGAACGTTATTTGACAGAAGACGAGGATGTCTGAGGAGAAGAACAATGAGCTCTCAAGCCTTAATTATTGATGACGAACGCGATATTTGCGAATTGGTGGAAATGGCGCTGACCGCGCAGGAAATTGTCTGCGACAGCGTGTACAGCGTGAAAAGTGCGATTAAACAGCTCAAAGAAAAAGCTTATGATGTGATTTTCTGCGATGTGCGCCTGCCTGACGGCGACGGCTTGGAATTATTGCTGCACATCAACAAACATTACCCCGACACGCCGGTCTGCATTATGACGGCGCACGGCAATATGGACATGGCGATTAAGGCCTTGAAAATGGGGGCCTTTGATTTTATCAACAAGCCTTTTGAACTCAAACAATTGCGCTCGGTCTGCGCGGCGGCGCTGAAGGCGGGCAAAAAATACAAGCCGCAGGAAGCAGCAAAACCTTCGGCAGCTGCGAAAACTCATGCCGCCAAAACAGCGGCGAAGGCAGCGGAGCCGGATGCTTCCAATGGCGGCGGACGGCGGCAGACGCATTTGATCGGCGAATCGCCGCAAATGGTGGAGGTGCGCGAAATGATTGCGCGCGTGGCGCGTTCTCAGGCGACGATTTTTATTCACGGCGAATCGGGAACCGGTAAGGAAGTGGCGGCGCGCGCCATTCACGAACAAAGCAGCCGCAGCGAAGGTCCCTTTATTGCGGTTAACTGCGGCGCGATTCCCGAAAACTTAGTCGAAAGCGAATTTTTCGGCTACAAAAAAGGCGCATTTACCGGCGCGAATCAAGACACGGACGGTTTATTCGTCGCCGCCAGCGGGGGTACTTTGTTTTTAGACGAAGTGGCGGATTTACCCCTGCCGATGCAGGTCAAATTGCTGCGTGCCATTCAGGAACGGGCGGTGCGTCCTATCGGCAGCGACCGCGAAGAAAGCATCGATACGCGCATTATTTCCGCCACCAACCATAATTTGGCAGAGAAAGTGAAGAAAGGCGAATTCCGCGAAGACTTGTATTACCGCCTCAATGTCATCGGCATCGATTTGCCGCCGTTGCGTGAAAGAGAAGGCGATATCGCTTTATTGGCGCATTTTCTATTGGCGCGATTGGCACGCAATGCCGGCTATCCTGAAGCGCAATTCTCGCCCGCCGCCTTTGAAAAACTCTGCGCCTATCATTTTCCCGGCAATGTGCGCGAATTAGAAAACGTCCTAGAGCGGGCTTTGACCTTTATGAATGACAATACGATTGAAGCCGAGGATATTCGTCTGTCCACCGCCCTGCATCAGCAGGACAGCGCAGAAAGCAATAAAGCGAAATTTCATTTCAGCTTTGATGATTTTGCCCAGTCCATTGACAATAGCAAACCTGAAAAAGCCGCCGCTGCACCATCTAAGCCTGAAGCACCAAGTAAAGGTAATTCCGCTTTTTGGGAGCCGGCATCCGAGCAGGCGGCGGAAACATTCGGCGAAGACAATCATTTGCAGGATATGTTTATACCCAATGATTTGGAGCAATACATGGAAGACCTCGAGCGCCAGCTGCTCGTCAAAGCCTTGGAAGAGGCGGGTAACAATAAAACGCGGGCGGCGGAAAACCTCGGCATCAGCTTCCGCGCCATGCGTTACAAATTGAAAAAATTAGGCATCGAATAATGAAAACCCTGCACGCGGTCGATTTGCAAAGCCGCCATACTCTTGCCGCCCCTGCTTTTGCCAAGACTCTGATTGAGTTGGAAAGCCCTGAAGAAGCGGCGATTTATCAGACGGGCGACCATATTTTAGGCGGCGGCAGCAATACGATTATTGTCGGCGAGATTAGCCAGCGCCTTGTGCAGCCGTGTTTTGCAGGGATAGAGATAGTCGAGGAAAGCGCAGACAGCGTACTGCTGCGCGTTTTGGCAGGCACAAACTGGCATGATGCGGTGCAATGGGCGGTCGGGCAAGGTTATTACGGCATTGAGAACCTCGCCTTGATTTACGGCATGGCGGGCGCGGCGCCGGTGCAGAATATCGGCGCTTACGGGGTGGAAATCCGCAACTGCTTGGCGGCGGTGGAAGCCTATGATGCCTTGCAGCGGCAATTTGTACGGATTGCGGCGGCGGATTGCGCTTTGAGCTACCGCAACAGCCGTTTCAAACAGGATTGGAAAGGGCGTTTTTTGATTACGGCAGTGCATCTGCGTCTGCACAAACGCGGAGAATTGCAGCGGCAATACGTCGGCATCAGCGAGGCGGTGCAGACCTTGCCTGAAATGTTCGCCCATATCTGCGCCTTACGCCGTAGCAAACTGCCCTCGCCCGAGCAGCAGCCCAATGTCGGCAGTTTTTTTCATAATCCGCTGATTAGTCCTGCGCAGTTTGCCGCCTTGAGCACGCATTTCGGCGCCATACCGCATTATGCGGCGGGCGAGGTGGTGAAAATTCCTGCTGCTTGGCTGATTGAGCAATGCGGCTTTAAAGGCAGACGAATCGGCAATATCGAAATGAGCGCCCAACATGCCTTGGTCTTGGTCAACCATGGCGGCAGTGGTGCGGAGATTTTGCAGTATGCCGCGACGGTGCAGGCGGCGGTGCTCGAAGGTTTTGAGATTGAATTAGTGATTGAACCGGATATTTTAGGAGTAAAGAATGACGATTGAAGCAGTGGCTTTTGACAAAGACGGCGTGATTTTCGATTCGGAGCGCGTTTATGCGCGCGGTTTGGAGCAGGCGGCGGCGGAATTCGGCGTGGCATTGCCGGCGGATATTCATGGGCGCCTGACCGGCGTGAGCGCCGACCAAAGTTATGCCGTATTGCGAGAATATTTTGGCGAGCGGACGGAGAGTTTTATCGAAGAACATTGGCTGCCGCTGGTCTATCATCTCTTGGAAACAGAGGATTTGCCCTTTATCCCCGGCGTGGAGAGCCTGATTGAAAGCCTGCATGCGCAGGGCTATCCGCTGGCTTTAGTAACTAACGATTTTCAGGAAAATCTGCTGCGCGATGTGAATCATACCCGCCCCGATTTGCTGCAATATTTTTCGGTGGTGATTACCCGCGACGACGTCAAAGACCCCAAGCCGCATCCGGAGCCTTATCAAAGAGCCGCCGCCTTATTGGGCGTGGCGACGGAGCAATTATTGGTGATTGAGGATTCCGATACGGGCGCGGAGGCGGCATTGGCGGCGGGCGCGCAGGTATTGCTTTTAGCGCACGGACGCAAGGTTGCACCGGAGATGCAGGCGCGTCTGCGCCGCGTGATTGCATCGCATCATGAAGTGATTCGGGAGTTGGACGCATGATAGCGGCGGAAGTGCCGCAGGAATTGCGTTTGGCGAAAGACGGCAGCAGCCTGACACTTGGCTATGCCGATAAATCCTATACCTTAAGTGCGGAGTATCTGCGCGTTTGCTCGCCCTCGGCGGAAGTGCGCGGACACGGCGGCGCTTGGACCTTTATCGGCGGCAAACGCGAGGTGCGCATTCGCGATATTTATCCGGTCGGGCAATATGCCGTGCGCTTAGTTTTTAGCGACGGACACGACAGCGGCATTTTTTCTTGGGAAGTCTTGCAGGATTTGTGCGCGCATCAGGAACGCTATTGGCATGAATATTTACACGCTCTCGAGCTCGAGGGCAAAACGCGGGAGCAAAATAATGAGTGAAACCCATTTTGGCTATCAAAAGATTGATGAAGCGGAAAAAAATGCGCGCGTGGGCGCGGTTTTCGATTCCGTGGCGGGCAAATACGACATCATGAACGATGTGATGAGCTTCGGCGTGCATCGTTTTTGGAAAGACTGGTTTGTCTGGCAAAGCGATGCGAAAGCCGGCGAAACGGTCTTGGATTTGGCGGCAGGCACCGGCGATATCAGCAAACGCTTGGCAAAACGCATGTGCGGCGAGGGTGTAGGCGCGGATATAGAGGGGCGTTTGATTGTTTCCGATATCAATGCGGCGATGCTGGCGCGCGGGCGTGAGCGCTTAATCGGCAAAGGCTGGTTGCAGAATATGGAATTTGTCTTAGCCAATGCGGAGCAATTGCCCTTTGCGGATAATTCTATCGATTTGATTACCATGGCTTTTGGTCTGCGCAATGTGACTCATCAGCAGCAGGCGCTTAATGAAATGGCGCGGGTACTCAAACCCGGCGGACGGGTCTTGGTGCTGGAATTTTCGCATCCCAAATCGGCGCTGTTCAGTAAGGTTTACGATTGGTATTCCTTTACCTTTTTGCCGCAGATGGGCAAATGGATTGCCAAAGACAGCGAAAGTTATCAATATCTTGCCGAGTCTATCCGCATGATGCCGACGCAATTGGAATTGCAATTGATGTTTGAAGCCGCAGGGCTGGTCGATTGCGAATATCAAAATTTAAGCAACGGCGTGGTGGCGATTCATCGCGGCGTGAAGCCATAGGAGCGGCAATGTTGGAGAAATTATTACAGGCTACGATGCTGGAGCATGCCATCAATGCCGCCTTGAATCTCGATCCGCAGGCGGCGGAAAAATTGGCGGTCATCAATGGGCGGCGCGTGAGCGTGCAACTGGAAAATATGCCGCAAACATGGCTGTTTAGTATTGACGATGCGCGTTTGTCCCTATTGCAGGAAAGCGAAGCGGCGGCGGAAGCGGATGTGCGTTTGCGCGGCAATTTAGGCGGTTTCTTGCAGCTTTTCCGCGGTGCGGATAAGGTGGCGGATAAGCAGAATAAATTGTATATCGAGGGCGATGTTTACGCCGCGCAGCAGTTTCAGCGCGTGATGGCGGAGCTTGCGCCGGATTTTGATGCGGTGCTGCGTGCGCGTTTGGGCGATGGCTTGGGCGGTGCGGCGGCAAGCGCTTTGCAGATGTTGCGCAGTCAGGGCGAGCGCGCCAAAGAAAAAGCCGAATCTTGGTTGCAGGAATTTGTGCAGGGCGAGGCGGGTTTTGTCAGCCAAGCGGAATTTGCCCTGCAAACGGCGGAGCTAGAGCGTCTGCAAGCGCGTCTGCGTGCTTTGGAAACGCGCCTTTCACAATGGGAATCCCGCTGATGTTGCGCTCAATCAAACGTTTATACGATATTTTCAATGTCGTGATTTTCTACGGCCTGGACGAGTATTTGCCGAAATCGGGACTCTTGCGCTGGGTGCGTTACGGTGCTTATCTGCATCCCGCCCATTATCGGCGCAATCAGGAGGGTTTGAGCCGCGGTGCGCGGCTGCGCCTGAGTTTGCAGGAATTGGGGCCGATTTTCGTCAAATTGGGGCAGACCTTATCCACGCGCCCCGATTTAATCCCCGCCGATATTGCCGCCGAGCTGAATTTGCTGCAAGACCGCGTGCCGCCTTTTGCCGGCAGCGAGGCAAGAGCGATGGTCGAAGAAGCCTTGGGACAGCCGATTGCGGCGGTATTCTCGCAATTCGACGATGAGGCTTTGGCTTCGGCATCGGTGGCGCAGGTGCACGGTGCGGTGCTCAACAGCGGCGAACAGGTGGTGGTGAAAGTACTGCGTCCGAATGTGGAAAAACAAGTGGCGAACGACATCGGCTTGATGTACGCCTTGGCGCGCGTGGCGGAGAAAAGCCGCGAAGCGCGGCGTTTGCGTCCGCTGCAAGTGGTACGCGAATTTGAAAACACGATGGCAAATGAGCTGGATTTGATGAACGAGGCGGCAAGCGTCAGCCAAGTGAAAGCCAATTTTGCCGGTTCGCCGATTTTGCATGTGCCGCAGGTGTATTGGCCTTATTGCCGGCAGAAAGTTATGGTGCAGGAGCGGGTGTTCTATCTCAATATCTCGGATATGGCGGCGATGGAAGCGGCGGGAGTCAATAAAAAAGTCTTGGCGGAACGCGGCGTGGAAATCTTTTTCACGCAGGTTTTCCGCGACAGCTTTTTCCATGCCGATATGCACCCCGGCAATATTTTTGTCGATATCGAAGACCCTGAAAATCCGAGATATTGCGCGATTGATTTCGGCATCATGGGGTCATTGACGCCCGAAGACCAGCATTATTTGGCGGAGAATTTCCTCGCCTTTTTCAATCGCGATTACCGCCGCGTGGCGGAATTGCATGTGGAATCGGGCTGGGTGCCGGCGCATACTCGGGTAACGGATTTCGAGGCGGCGATTCGCAAAGTCTCCGAGCCGATTTTTGGCAAACCGATTAAAGATATTTCTTTCGGCGCTTTCCTGTTCAGTCTGTTCCAAACCGCACGCCGCTTCGATATGCACATTCAGCCGCAATTGGTGCTGCTGCAAAAAACCTTCTTTAATGTCGAAGGCTTGGGGCGGCGACTCTATCCCGATTTGGATTTGTGGACGACTGCCAAGCCGGTGCTGGAAGATTGGATGAAAAAACAAATCGGGCCGCGGGCGGCATTGAAACGCTTAAGAACGCAGGCGCATGAATATATGGATATTTTGCCTAAAATGCCAGTGCTGACCTACCGTCTGATGCAGCAGCAATTGTCGAACGAGCATCAGGCGGCGGAGCGCGAACGCAAACAGGCGGCGCAGAACCGTCAGCTCAGCGCTGCGATTTTGCTGCTCGGCAGCGCGGCATTGTGGATTACGGCGCAGCCGCAGGGCGGACAATTGGCAGCCGTCGTCGCTTTGGCTGCGTTGGGCATATATTGTTTATTCGGGAGGAAATCATGATAAAAGCGCTGGACAGACGCGGCAGCGATTCTAAAAAATGGCATAAATACGCCGGCACGGACATTCTGCCGCTTTGGATTGCCGATACCGATTTTGCGGTCGATGACAAGATTCTTGCCGCCGCACAGGCGCGTTTGCAGCATGCGGTATTGGGCTATCCCTATAATGAAGACGATTATATCGGGGCTTTTGTCGAACATTGTGCCGCCCAATACGATTGGGAAATTAAGGCAGAATGGGTGGTACCGATTCCGGGCTGCGTGCCGGGTTTGAATTTCTGCCGCGGACTGTCGCAATTGCGCGGCAAGCAGGCGGCAGTTATCGCCACGCCGACTTATCCGCCTTTCTTCAATCAAAGCAAAATGATGCCGGAATTTCGTCATCATTGCGTGCCTGCCCGCTGGGAAAATGGGCAATGGTCGATGGATTTTGCAGGCATGGCAGAAGCGGCGGCGCGCCCCGACAGCGGTTTGCTGATTCTGTGTCATCCGCATAATCCCTTAAGCCGCGTCTATCGCGAAGAAGAATTACAGGAATATGCGCGCATTGCCCAAGTGCATGATTTGATTGTCTGTTCCGATGAAATCCACTGCGATTTGATTTTAAACGGCAGCCGCCATCGTCCTTTCGCCATGTTAAGCGAAGATGCGCTTAAACGCAGTGTTACCCTGATGGCGCCCAGCAAAACTTACAATATTGCCGGTATGTGTGCTTCTTATGCCGTGATTGCCGATGCCGATTTGCGGGCGGATTTTATGCGCGTCTCTCAGGGCTTTGCCGATGTGAACGTCTTAGGGCGCGTGATGGCGCAGGCGGCATATCGCGAGGGTGAGACATGGCGGCAGGCGCAAATCGCCTATTTGCAGCGCAATGCGCAGGAAATCGAGCGCCGTATCGCCGCCTTGCCGCCGCTGTCCGTGGCGCCGCTCGAGGCGACCTATTTGGCATTTATCGACTGCCGCGCTTTGCCGGTGGAAAATCCGCAGCGCTATTTCGAGCAGTACGGTCTCGGTTTTGCCGACGGCGCAGACTATGCCGCATCGGGCTTTGTACGCTTTAATTTCGGCTGTTCTTTTGAATTGGTGCAAGAAGCCTTGAACCGTTTGGAAACGGCGGTCAAAGCCTTATGACGGCGGCAATTGAAATCCGCAATTTGCATAAAATCTATCCGAACGGATTTCATGCGGTTAAGGGATTGAATTTGCGCGTGGAAGCAGGGGATTTCTATTCCCTGCTGGGTCCGAATGGGGCGGGGAAATCCACTACCATCGGCATGCTGACCTCTTTGGTGCGCAAAAGTTCGGGCAGCATTAAGATTTTCGGCATCGATATCGATGAGGATTTTTTAGCCGCCAAACGCTGCATCGGCTTGGTGCCACAGGAATTTAATTTCAACGTTTTTGAAACTCCGCTCAATATCGTGCGCAATCAAGCGGGTTTTTATAATCTTCCTTACCGTCAAGCCACTGAACGCGCGCATTTTTATTTGGATAAGTTGGGACTGTACAATAAAAAAAACGAACAGACGCGTGCCTTATCCGGCGGCATGAAGCGCCGCTTGATGATTGCCCGCGCCATGGCACATGAGCCGAAATTATTGATTTTAGACGAGCCGACCGCCGGTGTGGATTTGGAAATCCGTCATGGCATGTGGCAGTTTCTGCAGGAAATGAATGCCGCCGGCACGACGATTATTTTAACCACGCATTATTTGGAAGAAGCCGAGCATTTGTGCCGCCATGTGGGCATCATCAATCACGGCGAAATCGTTTATCAGAATAATATGAAAGACTTGCTCAAAGAATTGGACGAGGAAGTTTTTGTGGCGGATATTGCCGCGCCGCCGGCGCATGTGCCGCAATTATCCGAAGCGGCGTTGCGGATAATTGATGATAGTTGTGTAGAAATTATCGTGCCGCGTGGAATTTCCGGCGGTTTGAATAAAATATTTGCGGAATTAAGCGCTCAAGGCATAACTGTGCTATCCTTGCGCAATAAAACGAACCGTCTGGAAGAATTGTTTTTGCGGCAGGTGCGTGAAAGTGTTTAAAAGAATTTGCCTGTATTTGGGTAAATCCCGTCGAGCTTCGTGCGTGAGTGTTTCGGTTGGTAGAGTTTGTACGCACAAAAAGGATCTGAAATGACCAATATTTATGTCGGTAATCTGTCTTACCGCACCGATGAAAATGAACTGCGCGAATTGTTTGCTCAATACGGCGAAGTCTCTCGTGCCAGCATTGTCAAAGACCGCGAACACAATAACCGTTCGAAAGGTTTCGGCTTTGTTGAAATGGAAGACGCACAAGCCGCGCAAAAAGCCATTGTCGAGCTCAATGACAAAGAAGTGGGCGGACGCAAATTGCGTGTCAATGAGGCGCAGCCGCGCGAAGCACGTCCGCCGCGTCGTGCTTTTGCCGCCGAATAAGGCGATTGACGTAAAAAAAACAAAACAGGCGGTCTATCCGCCTGTTTTTTTGATTGTTGAGGAGAATTATGACAGAAGAAACAAAATCACAGCTGATTGTGCGCGAAGAAGACATGAGCATTGGCTATTTGAGTCAAGCACTCAAAGATGCTTTTTATGAAGTATCGAATATTACAGACAATAGTTTTGATGTGGTGATTGCGGAATATCGCGCCACGATTAAGATTTTGGAAGATAAAAAATGCCTAAATATCCGCTGTGTAGATAGGGTTGGGGATTATCAGCCTGAGCTGTTTGCGCATCTCTTAGAAGCGGTGAATGAGGCAAATAGCGAAATCATCAATGTGTGCAGCTCATTGCGCCATTATGAAGATGAAGAAGATAATTTGATTTTCTTAGAAGTGCAGCAATATATTAGCTATCGCAATGGTATGATTATGCAACAGTTTATGTATTTATTGCGCAGCTTTGAGCAGATTGATGTGTGCATCTATCGCGATTATGTGATGAAGGCGGTGCGCGAATTTGAAGAAGAGATGGAAGCGGCGAAAAATCGCGTGCTGAATTGAGTTTAGGGCAGAAATAAGGCAAAGAGGCGATAAAAATAGAAGAAATTTTTTCTGCTGCGCTTGCAATGAAAAATAATCTGTTTATAATAGCGCCTTCATCAGTTGCGGGATGGAGCAGTCTGGTAGCTCGTCGGGCTCATAACCCGAAGGTCGTTGGTTCGAATCCAGCTCCCGCTTCCAAAAGGTTTCTTAAGAAAAGCCCTTGTTTAAGGGCTTTTTTCTTGTCTGAATTTTTTTTGGCGGATAGCCGAGGGGAGAATATGACGCGCGAAGAAGCAGTAACAGAATTGTTGCAACCTGTTGTGGAATCAATGGGTTATGAATGGTGGGGCGTGGAATATCATCATAATTCCGTGCATTCTATTTTGCGGGTATATGTGGATAAGCCGGAAGGCGGCATCGGTATCGACGAGATTGTGGAGATTACCGATCAGCTCAATCCTGTCTTGGATGTGGAAAATCCCATCGCTACGGCTTATACCTTCGAGGTTTCTTCTCCGGGAATGGATCGTCCGCTTTATACCTTGGCGCAGTATGCGCGCTATATCGGCGAGACTTTGAAATTGCAGACCCGTCAAGCGATTAACGGTCAGCGTAAATTTACAGGGGTGTTGCAGACGGTTGACGAGCAGGCGCAGGAAATCACTTTGCATTTTCCGCAGGCGAAAACAGGCGCACAGCAGGTTTTGCCTTTTGCGGCGATTGAAAAAGCGCGTATTGAACCTCGGTTTTAACCCTTAAAGGAATTATGATTATGTCAAAAGAATTATTGGCGATTGTCGAAGTGGTGTCGAATGAGAAGGATGTCAGCCGCGATACCATTTTTCAGGCTTTAGAGGCGGCATTGGCAGCGGCGACGCGTAAGCGTTTTGCCGATGAAGAGATTGAAGTGCGGGTCAGTATCGACCGCAAAACAGGGGAGTATGAGACGTTCCGACTTTGGTATGTGGTTGATGATGAAGATTTTTTAGAAAACCCCGATGCGCAGATGCGCGAGACGGTGGCACACTTGGAGTTTCCGGAAGCGAATTTATCGGTCGGCGATGTGCATGAAATTCAGATTGAAAACGAAGAGTTCGGGCGCATCAGTGCCATGATGGCGAAGCAGACGATTATCCAAAAATTACGCGAGGCCGAGCGCGAGAAGGTCTATCAGCAGTTTATCGATCAGGAAGGCACTTTGATTCACGGCATTGTCCGGCGTTTTGAGAAGAATAATGCGATTGTCGATGTCGGCGGCGTAGAAGGTACGATTCTGCGCAGTGAGATGATTCCGCGCGAGAAATTGCGTGTGGACGATCGCGTTTTAGGCTATTTGAAAAAGGTAAATGCCGATTTGCGCGGTCCGCAGTTGCAGATTAGCCGGGTGGATCCCGAGTTTTTAATCCAGTTGTTCCAAAAAGAAGTGCCGGAGATTGCTTCGGGCAATATCGAAATCATGGGCGCGGCACGCGATCCGGGCTTACGTGCCAAATTGGCGGTGCGCAGTTTCGATCCGCGCATCGATCCTGTGGGTGCCTGCGTGGGTATGCGCGGTGCGCGCGTGCAGGGCGTGATGAATGAGGTCGGCGGCGAGGGCGTGGATATCGTTTTATGGGACGAAGATGCCGAAACTTATGTCCGTAAGGCGATGGCGCCGGCGGTAATTACCGATACGGCGATTGACGAGGAAGGCAAGGTCATCGAGGTGGCGGTGCCTGAAGAGAAATTAGCGCAGGCGGTCGGTCGCGGCGGTCAGAATGTGCGTTTGGCAAGCGAATTGACCGGTTGGCAAATCACGGTCTTGTCGGAAAAAGAGTTTGCCGAGCGTCAAGCCTCTTTGCAGGGCGAGCGCGAGCAGGTACTGACGGAGATGCTGGGCTTGGACGAGTCGCTGGTGGCGACTTTAACGGCTGCCGGCTATGCGGATGCCGAGGCGCTTGCCTATGCCGAACGCGAAGATTTATTGGCTTTAGAGGGCTTGGACGATGCCGCGGTGGATACGATTTTAGAGCGCGCAACGGATTATTTGCTCCAGCAAGCCTTTGCCGCCGAAAGCGATCCTGAAGCGGAGATGCAGACCCCTGTGGCGGAAATGGAGAGCGTAAGCGCGGAATTGGCGGAGAAATTAGTCGCCAATGATGTGAATACGCAGGAAGATGTGGCGGAGTTGTCGGTAGATGAATTGATGGAAATCGGCGGCTTGGGTCAGGAAGAGGCGGCAGCCTTGATTTTAACAGCGCGCGAACCTTGGTTTCGCTAATCGATAGCGGAGGAAATATGTCAACAGTAGCAGAACTCGCCAAACAATTAAAAATTCCCGTAGAGCGTTTGCTCGAGGTCATCAACGAAGCCGGCTTGGGAGAAAAAACGCAGACAGATACGCTGACGCCTGCGCAGAAATTAAAGATTTCTCAGCATATGACGAAAAAAGGCGGCAAGGGCGCATCGGCTGTGAAAAGCGTGAGTCCGCCGAGCAAGGCGGCGCCGAAAGCGGAGGGCAAAAAAGCCGATAAGAAAGCGGCGGCTAAGCCTGTGAAAAAGAATGAGCCGAAGAAGTTAAGTGCGCGCGAAATTGCCCAGCAAATGGCGGAACAGAAACGCATGCAGCAGGGCGAGGAGCAGCGCGAAAACGAAGCGCGTGCGCGTCAAGAGGCTTTGGCGGCGGAAGAAAAACGTCAGCAGGAAGAATTAGAGCGTAAGAATCGCAAAGAAGAAGCGGAAAAGGCGGAGAAAGCAGAGGCGCAGGCGCGCGAGAAAGCCGAAGCCGCTTTGCAGGCGCAATTAGCCGAGCAGGAAAAACAGCGCGCGGCGCGCGAAGCGGAAGAAGCGAAGAAAAATGCCGCTGAAGAATTGCGCAAGCAAGAGGAGCGCGAGAAGCGTTCGGCTAAAGAGCGCGAGGAATTGGAGCGTCAGCGCCAAGAGGCTCTGCGCGATGTGGAGCGTCGCGAGGGGTATGAGGAAGAGGCGGAGAGCCGCTTCCATATCCGCAGCAAAGATAAGAATGCCAATGGCCGTACCGACCGCAACAGCAAACGCGCGGTGCGCAACAGCGATGATGAGCAACGCGGTTCGGCGCGCGGCGCCGGCGGTAAAGCAGGGCGCAAAAACGAGCGCAAGGGCGGCAAATTTGAAAAACCTGCCCAGCCGGTAAGCCGCGAAGTACGTATTCCCGAAACGATTAGCGTCGGCGAATTGGCGCAGAAAATGAGCGTTAAGGCGGGCGATTTGATTAAGGCGATGATGAAAATGGGTTCGATGGTGACGATTAACCAAATCATCGACCAAGAAACCGCTGCTTTGATTGCCGATGAATTAGGCCACAAATATGTGCTGCTCAAGGAAAACGAGTTGGAAGAGCAGGTGATGGCGGAGGCCGAGGGCAATAGCGCCGATGTGATTACGCGTGCGCCGGTAGTCACGATTATGGGACATGTGGATCACGGCAAAACCTCTTTGCTAGATTATATCCGCAAAACCAAAGTGGTCGCCGGCGAAGCGGGCGGCATTACCCAGCATATCGGTGCCTATCGCGTCGATACTTCCCGCGGTCGGATTACCTTTTTGGATACGCCGGGACACGCCGCCTTTACTGCCATGCGGGCGCGCGGCGCGGATGTAACGGATATCGTGGTGTTGGTAGTGGCTGCCGATGACGGCGTGATGCCGCAGACCAAAGAAGCGATTCAGCATGCCAAAGCGGCGAATGCGCCTGTGATTGTGGCGGTAAACAAAATGGATAAGCCGGAGGCGGATCCCGAGCGGGTCAAATCCGAGCTGTCGCAGGAAGGCATTATTTCCGAAGAGTGGGGCGGCGAGAATCTATTCTCTTACGTTTCCGCGAAAACGGGTGAAGGCATTGACGATTTGCTTGAGCAGATTTTGATTCAAGCGGAGGTAATGGAATTGACCGCCGCTTCTACCGGCGTTGCCAAAGGTGTGGTTGTGGAATCGCGCTTGGATCGCGGACGCGGCAGTGTGGCAACAGTCTTGGTGCAATCCGGTTTGATGAAAAAAGGCGATATTATGTTAGCCGGCATGGAATACGGACGTATCCGCGCGATGCTGGACGAGCACGGCAAGGAATTGGAAGAAGCCGGTGCCTCGACGCCGATTGAAGTGTTGGGCTTATCCGGCACGCCGAATGCCGGCGATGATGTGATTATCGTTGAAAACGAACGCAAGGCGCGCGAGATTGCCAACTTCCGCCAAGGTAAGTTCAAAGAAATCAAGATTGCGCGGCAGCAGAAAGCCAAACTGGAAAATCTGTTCAATAATGTCGATAGCGGAAAAGTCAGCACCGTTAATCTGATGATTAAGGCGGACGTGCAAGGTTCTGTGGAAGCATTGTCGGATTCTTTACTCAAATTATCGACCGATGAAGTGCAAGTCAGCATTGTTTCTACAGGCATCGGCGGGATTACCGAATCCGACGTGCAATTGGCGATTGCCTCTTCGGCAACCATTATCGCCTTTAACGTGCGTGCCGAAACCAATGCCAAGAAATTAGCCGAAGATGAGGGCGTGGATTTGCGCTATTACAGCATCATCTACGAAGCCTTAGACGATGTGAAAGCGGCGATGCAGGGCATGTTGTCGCCGGAAATTCGCGAAGATATTATCGGTTTGGCAGAAGTGCGCGATGTCTTCCGTTCGTCCAAACTGGGCGCGGTGGCAGGCTGTATCGTGGAAGACGGAGTATTGAAACGCAACAATCCGATTCGCGTTTTGCGCAATAACGTTGTGATTTACGAGGGCGAATTGGAAAGTCTGCGCCGCTTTAAAGACGATGTCAGCGAAGTACGCGCCGGTACAGAATGCGGCTTAGGCGTGAAAAACTACAATGACGTGCGCGTCGGCGATCAAATCGAATGCTATGAACGCGTCTCGGTCGAGAGGACTTTATAATGCGTAAAGGAATTGACCGCACTCGCCGCATCGGCGAACAAATGCGGCGCGATTTGGCACAGGCGGTGGGTGAAATTCTCGACCACCCCCATGCCTCGATGCTTTCTTTTACCGGTGTTAACGTAACGCGCGATTTGTCCTATGCCAAAGTCTATGTAACGCATGTGCTGGATAATCCGCTGGAGCGTGAGGAATTGGTCAAGGCACTCAATAAGCATGCCGGACAATTCCGTCATTATCTTGCCAAGCGTTTGTCTATCCGCAAAGTGCCGGAGCTGACTTTCGTTTACGACCAATCGGTAGAATACGGCGCGCGCATGGAACATTTATTGGGCGATTTGGTTAAGGATTTGCCGGCGGAAGACGAATCTGAAGAGGACGAAGCGTGAAATTGAATTGGCGCGGCGGATTGGGGCTGCTCTTATTAGTTGCTGCCTTATTATTGTCCACGCGCGGCAAATCTGCCGCCCATGATGTGTAAGCGGATATTCATATGAAACGCCCTCTAAGCGGCATTTTATTATTGGACAAAGTCGCCGGCATCAGTAGTAATGCCGCCCTGCAAAAAGCGCGGTGGCTGTATCAGGCGGAAAAAGCAGGGCATGGCGGCACGCTCGATCCCTTCGCCACAGGTTTATTGCCGCTGCTTTTCGGCGAGGCAAGCAAATTCGGACAATATCTTTTAGGCGCGGACAAAGGCTATGTAGTGACTATCCGCTTTGGACGCGAAACCACGACTGACGACCCCGAGGGCGATACCCTGCGCGAAGCCGCCATTCCGGATTTGGCGCAGCAAGATTGGACAAATCTGCTCGCTTCCCTTCGCGGCGATTATTTGCAAACGCCGCCGATTTTTTCCGCACTCAAAGTGCATGGCAAACGCGCTTATGAATTGGCGCGCCGCGGTGAGATTCCCGAGCTGGCGCCGCGTCCGGTGCAATTGCATGCGCTTAATCTCTTAGCCGTGCATGAAGAGCAGATCGTGCTGGAAGTCTCTTGTTCCAAAGGTACATATATCCGTGCCTTGGCACGCGACATCGGGCGTTTGCTCGACAGCGCCGCCTATGCTGAACAACTGCAAAGAACGGCGGTGGGCAAATTATCCCTTGCGCAGGCGCACAGTCTGCAAACGATTGAAATCTTAGCGCCCGAAGCGCGCGATGGATTGCTGCTGCCGATTAGCGCCTGCTTGGATGATATGGCGCGATTGGCAATCCCTGCAGCAAAAATCCGCTTTATCCGCCACGGCAACGATATTGAAACGGATGCCGATGAAGGCGAATATGCCCTTTATGACGAGGGCGATTTTTTCGGCATCGGGCGAGTGGCTAAGGGGCGGCTGTATCCGCAGCGTCTCTGCCGTTTGCCCGATTCAGACAAGGAGCGGCAATGAGCCCATATCAAAAATCGGATTTCTACTATGAATTGCCTGAGGAGCTGATTGCGCGTTATCCGCTTGCCGAGCGCAGTGCCTCGCGTCTCTTAGTCGCGCAAGTACAAGACGAGCAGAATCTGATGCTTAGCGACCAAAAAGTCAGCGATTTGCCGCAATTTATCCAGCCGCAAGACCTGCTGGTATTTAACAATACGCGCGTTTTGCCCGCCCGCCTCTTCGGCGAAAAATCCAGCGGCGGCAAAATCGAACTCTTGATTGAGCGCCTGCAAGATACGCATCATGTCGCCGCCTATATCCGCGCTTCCAAAGCGCCAAAAATTGGCGCGACTCTGCATATCGGCGGCTATCAAGTGCAAGTGCAGGGGCGTAATGAAGCCCTGTTTTATCTGTATAGCGACAGCCCTTGGGCGGAAATCATGCAGCGCTTGGGCGAAATGCCCATACCGCCTTATTTGGAACGCCAAGCCGATGAAAGCGATGATGAACGCTATCAAACCGTCTATGCCAAACATCTTGGCGCGGTTGCCGCACCGACCGCCGGACTGCATTTTGACAGCGCCTTGCTCGCCGCTTTGAGTGCCAAAGGCATTGCCAGTACGGAAGTTACCCTGCATGTCGGTGCAGGCACTTTTCAGCCTGTGCGTCATGAAGACCTATCCGCCCATGTCATGCACAAAGAATGGCTGAGCGTCAGCGAGGAAAACGTGGCGGCTGTTGAGGCTTGCAAAGCTAGAGGCGGACGCGTGATTGCCATCGGCACGACCAGTTTGCGCGCCTTGGAAAGCGCGGCACAAAGCGGTAGATTGCAAGCCTTTGCGGGCGATACTGATTTATTCATCACGCCGCCCGACTACCGCTTCCGCGTCGTCGATGCCCTATTTACCAATTTCCATCTGCCCGAATCTACCTTGCTGATGCTCGTCAGCGCCTTTGCCGGCATGGAAAACACGCGTCGCATCTATGCCCACGCCATTGCGCAGCAATACCGCTTTTACAGTTACGGCGATGCGATGTTTTTACCGCAGCGCTTAGATAATCAAAGAGAAAGCTAAACCTGCCTTACAGTTCTTCGGCAGTCGATTATTGTTCCCGTTTTTGTGTCAATAGCCAGTGGATGACTTCCGGACTGTCGAAAACGCTTTCCCATGTGTTATGCGGATTTTTGCTGAGAATGCCGTTATCTCCGGCTTGCATGGTGCTGAATTCGGTATAGCGCAGGAAGGGGGCTTTCAGTTCACGCAGAATGGCAACGTTGATGCGTGTGCCTTCTACCGGCGCGGTCTTATCTTCTTTGCTGTGGAAGAACCACATAGGAATGTGTTTGACGGGTTCCAAACTTTCGGCATCGGCTTGTCCGTCTATCCATTCAATTGTGTTCGCTTCGCGTCCGCTGAGCAACAGAGCGGCAGCAAAGAAATCGGGACGTTGCTGTAAGAGTTTTAGTGCGCCTTCCGCGCCGCGCGATAATCCGATGAGGTAAATGCGGTTTTTGTCTATATTGGGATGAGCGGCAGTCGTTTCCTCAATCATTTTGAGTAGTAGTGCAAGACGATTTTGTGTCTGCCAATGAATGCCGCCGGTTTGCCCCTTGCTTGCATCGTCGAAAGGATCGAAGACGGAGGCATATTGCGGCGCCAGCACAAAACCTTGTTCTTGTTGCAAGGTGGCAATCGCGCCTTTACTGGATAAGAGTTGCGCCGTATTGTCTTTACCCAATTGTCCGGAACCGTGCAGGAAAACGGTAAGCGGATAGGTTTTTTCGCCGACTTGCTGCGGTTGGTAAAGGCGGTAATGAAGCCGATTGTCGGGATTATCTGCTGCACTGATGTGATGCGGCGTAAAATCTTGCACATAGGGCATGAGAACTTGCGCTGCCGTCGTTTCAATATGGTTTTTGCCTACGGTTTTGCCGTTAAGGAGTTTGAGGTGTCCGTTTTGGCGGATGCGATAGACGAGGCGTTCGCCGTAATATTGCGGTACGCGGTTCGCTTGCACTTTTTCCACGTTGACAATATTGCCTTGCTTGTCTCTTGCACGAAAAGTTTGCGCAGCTTCATTTTCAATCTGCAATTGGTATAAATTGGCATTGGCATCTTGGACGTCTAATTCCAAAATGAGAAATTTTCCTGCCTGCGGACTGGCTGATTTTGCCGCTTTATTATTGCTGTAGGTGTTGAGGACGCTACGTTTGCCGGTTTCTTGCTGATCAAGCAGGGTATTAATTTCAAAAATAGGGGCAAGGTGGCTGCCGGAAATCAAATTGTCTTCGTATTCCAGAGCAAGCGCGGAAATTTTTTGCCCGTTTGGACTGAGCTCGGCAATGAGGGTAGCATTAACGATGCTTGTGTCTTGCACCAAATCTGCGGCAAGTGTTGCGCTGTGAATGCCGATAGCTAAAAGGCTGATAATGGCGCTGCGGTATTTATTCATGATATCTCCCGAAAAAAGCCCCTTCGTTTAAAGGGGCTGTGTGTGAATTAGGATTTCAACTTTTGCGTTTTGACGTAGAGCATGATGCCGCCTAATACGCCCAAAGGCAGAATGAGGTCGGTAATCGAACCGTCATTTCCCCATACCAAATTGGCGAGAATAACCAGCGAACCGCCGATTGCCCAAGCGATAGTGGTTGGAATTGACCAAACAATCATTTGCTTTTTCACGTCATTAATTCCCATCATGCGATTCACTACCCAGAATAAGCTGTCATTGAAATAACCGAAGAATAGTGAGCCCATAGTGGCGGCTTGTGCGGCCAGCAGCATGTTTACACCGGGAATCTGCGAGAGAATCGGTGCGGAAATCGAGGCGGCGGTAATCATAGCAACTGTGCCCGAGCCTTGAATAAAGCGGACTAAGGTGGAAACGATGAAGGGGATTAAAATCGGCGAAATAGGCAATTGCGCGATTTCTTTTGCCAAAGCATCACCGGCACCGCTTTCGCGTAAGACCATGCCTAAAGCGCCGCCGGCACCTGTAACCAATAAGATGATGCCGGCGGATTTTACGCCTTCTTCCAAATAATTGGCGGTGTCGTTTTTGCTGCTGTGTGGTAATAGCGTATATACGGCGATCAATACGCTGATGGCTAAAGCAATCATCGGGTGTCCGATGAAGACAAAAAATTGATAGACAACGCTGCTGCTCAAGTCGGGATTGCTTTTAGCAATCAAGTCTAAGATAGCTTTGATAAAGATTAAGGTAATCGGTAAAACGATCGGCATTAAAGAAAGCGTTAAACTCGGCAAAGCTTTTTTCTCGCGACTTTCAATGTAATCGTCGTATTTTTGTTTCAATTCTTCATCGCTAAAGACTTGCTGATTGAAATCAGGATATTTTTTATCCAACCATTTGGCATACATGACCATGCCGATTACAGGAAAGGCGGCAAAAGACATACCGACCAAAAGCATCGCGCCGATATCGACATTAAACAAACCCGCCACGCCTAAAGGTCCGGGCGTCGGCGGAACAGTATGGTGGGTAACGACCAAACCGCCGGCGAGCGCCACACCTAGGGTTAAGAGTGAACGTTTGCCGTTTTTCGCCAATGCTTTAGCGACAGGATAGAGAATCACAAAGGCAGAATCCACAAAAATGGGAATACTGACTACGTAACCGGTAAGCGCCAAAGCCCATTCTTCTTTCTTTTTACCTAAGAATTTAATGAAACTATATGCCATTTTCTCAGCAGCACCGGAGGCTTCCAGCACGCTGCCCATCATGACGCCCAAGCCGATGACAATGCCGATGCCGCCTAATGTGCCGCCGAATCCTTTGCTGATGGCGCCTAAAGTGTCGTTAACGCTCATTCCGCCGATTAAGCCGGCAATCGCCGCGGCAATCAGCATGGCGATAAAAGCGTGTACGCGGGTTCTTAATACCAGTATGACCAGCACGAAGACCGCTATTAATAAACCGATGACCGGTATGGGAAGACCTAAAAACATAACTACCTCTATAAATTAAAATTATTTCATGTCAAATTGAATAAACTGCTTGATGACACTGGCGAAATCGGCATCAGCTTTAAAACCGAGTGCCTGTGCTTGCGCACAATTGATTTCTACCGGCCAACTGGCAACGATGTTATTGATGTTTTCATCGAACTCGAACGTGATTTTTTCTAAAATTTCCTCTCCTTTGATATGGGCCAAATCCGCCAGCATTTGTTTGACGCTGACTGTAAAACCGGGCAAATTAATCACATGCCAGCTGCGCGGCGGTAGAGACGGCAGCGTTAGCGCGTGAATAAAATTCTCGACAATCGTGTTGGGACTGGACAGCCACAGTAATAAATCCTCCGATACCGGACAGACGGCATTTTCGCCGTGCAAAGGCTCGCGCATGATGCTGCTGACGAAAGAGGAGGCGGCTTTGTTCGGTTTGCCAGGGCGGATGCAAATAGTGGGCAGGCGTACGACCAAACCGTCAACAAAGCCTTTGCGGCTGTAATCGTTAATCAGCAATTCGCTCATTGCCTTTTGCGTGCCGTAAGTCGATTGCGGGGTAATCGCGGTAGCGTTTTGAATCACATCGGGCAATTCGCCGCCGAATACGGCTAAAGAACTGGAGAAGATAAAGCGGATAGAGGGCTTGATACGGCGACAGACTTCGAGCAAATTGCGTGTGGCGAGAAAATTGATTTCATAGCCCAAATCCGGATCTTGTTCGGCATGGCTGCTGACAATCGCCGCCAAATGGAAAATGGCATCGGTATTTTTCGTGATAATGGCATCTAAACCTTCCGGATTGCGCAAATCCATTTCAATGCAGCGGACTCGCGGATCATTATTGGGCGCAATCGGTTTGATGACATCGATTAAGACCAATTCCTCAATCTTAATCTTGTCTTGAGACAAGAGCGTTTTCGCCAAACGTTGGCCTAAAAATCCTTGTCCGCCAGTGATAATAATGTTCATAGTTTCTCCTAATTATTGTTTTTTTGATGTTTTTTCTATTGTTTAAATAGAAGTTTGTATAGCAAAGCCGCTAATGCCGCACCAAGCAAGGTCCTACAATCGGCACCCAGACATAGGCAAAATTCGATGAGCCTTTATTTTTTATCGGCAACATGCTGTGTAATAATCTGGGCATAAAATCCCTTGCCAGATTAATGGCATATCCAGTTAATCCGCTGAATGATATTACGCCGCCGGCAACACCTGATGTGTGCCGCAATGATTGGGCAAGGTGGTTAAAAAACTGCTGAAAGGGGTTTCTGCGCTGACGTCGGTGCAGCGCGCTACTTTTACCGTCGGCTCGCCCGACCATGCCAAATCAGCGGGATCAAGAACATGCGAGAGATAAACAAACATAATAAAATCCTCATGTTGGAATAAAAATAAAATGCTTAACGGTTTTTGGAAGTGTTGTAACTCATTTGAGTGGATGACCTCCTTGCTTTTTATCAGACGGCATAGCGCCTATTTATATGCTTGAAACCATTCAAGTCCTGCGTTTGTTTCTCCGCGCGGTTTATATTCACAACCGATATAGCCTTCATAACCCATTTCATCCAATTTATTAAAAATGAATTGGTAATTGATTTCCCCTTCGTCGGGTTCATGGCGATCCGGCACGGAAGCGATTTGGACGTGTGAAAATTTGCCTTTGAGTTTGTCGGTCAAACGGGCGAGATTGCCATCAACATTTTGCGCATGGAAATAGTCCAGTTGAACAAAAACATTGTTTTTATTGATTAAATCGACAATTTCCAAGGTGTCGTATTGGCTTTTGAGAAAATATCCGGGTTTGACTTCAGGGCTTAATGCTTCTAAGCAGATATTGATGCCTTGGGCTTTGAATTTATCCGCCGCATACAGAATATTTTCGATAAAGGTTTTTTTATAGGCTTCCCGGTCGGCGCCTTCGGGCACGACGCCTGCCATGATGTGCACGCCGGGACATTGCAAGGCGATGGCGTATTCCAAGGCTTGATCAATGTCGCGTCGGGCATCCGCTTCGCGTCCCGGAATGGCGGCTAATCCCCATTCCCCTTTGGATACGTCGCCTGCGGCAGTATTAAACAGCACTTGTTTCAAACCGAATTGATCGAGTTTGGCTTTTAGTTCTTCGGCAGGGTAGTCGTAAGGCCATAAATATTCGACGTATTTGAATCCCGCTTTAGCCGCTGCTTCAAAGCGGTCCAAAAAAGGTTTTTCGTTAAACATCATGGTGAGATTCGCAGCAAATTTAGGCATGTCATTTTCCTCTGTTTTCTAAATCTTTTACTTCATCATCCGTGAGATAACGGATTTTTTGTCCTTGAAGAATGAAGAATAATTTCGCTGTTTCTTCCAATTCTTCGGCATTGTCCGCCGCATCCGAAAGATCGGATCCCGTAACGACGACGCCGTGATTCGCCAAGAGAAAAGCTTTGCCAAGCAGCGCTCTTTCGCCCAATTCCGTAGCGATATGCGGCGAACCGGGACGGTAATAAGGAATTACAGGCAGTTTTCCTATGCGCATGACGTAGTAGGGGGTAAAGGCTTTGATGGCATTGTCGCAGTCAAGATTTTCCAAACAGGACAGTGCGGTAAGATAAGTGCTGTGTAAATGCACGATGGCTTGGCAGTCGGGATTGCGGCGATACATTTCCAAATGAAAAACCGATTCTTTGGAAGGTTTGTCGCCCGACAATACCTTGCCTTGACTGTCGATGACGGATAAACGATTGATTTGCAGGCGCCCTAAGGAAGAACCGGTCGGCGTAACCAAGATGCGTTCTTCATCAAGGCGGACGGACAGATTTCCCGCGCCGCCTACCGTGTAGCCGCGCTCATAAAAGGAGCGCCCTAGGCTGACCATTAATTCTTTTTGTTTCAATTCAGTCATGAAAACATTCCTTGTGCGTAAGCGAAAAAGTCTTCCGTGCCGAAGTTTCCTGATTTCAGCGCCAGATAAATGTCATCGTCCAAAGCTTTTAACCAAGGCACACCGGGGGCAATCTGTTTGCCGATATGAAAACCTGTGCAGCCAAGTTCTTGTACGACAATGCTTGAGGTTTCTCCGCCAGCATTGATGAAATTCACGACGCCGGCTTCTCGTCTTAAGCGACCGGCTAATTTGGCAAAAGTTTGCTCGATGGCATGACTGGCCTTATTGCCGTCGAATTCGGCTTGAATGGCTTTCAATTCTTCCGGCGCAACAGTGGCATATATCATCGGCGCAAATTCATCGTCTAAATGTTTGATAACTTTTTCATATAGTTCATCGGCATAATCGTGATTGTTAACCGCTTGCGCGACATCAAGATAAAAATGGTTAGCTTTGGCTTTATAAGCATTGACTTGCTTATTGGTCATAAGGGAGCAAGAGCCGGATAACACCACGGTTTTTGCTTTTTTAGGCAGGAAAGCATTCGTGCCTTTTTTACCGCCGCTAAGATATGCCGCCATATAAGCGCCTAAGCCAGAGCCGCCTGTTACCAATTTGAAATCTGCAACAGCTTCTGCCAATACCGCTAATTGGCTGTTATCCGCCGCATCAACCACCGCATAGCGGTAGCCCTGCGATTTCAATTCTGCAAAACGCGCCTTGACGCGTTCGACGCCTTGAACGACATCGCTGTAAGCCACTAATCCCGTTTTGCCTTTTGCCTGAGCATTCATCAAACGCATGAGATTTGCATCCGACATAGGCGTGATAGGATGGTGGCGCATACCGGATTCGTTGAGTAATACGTCGCCGACAAATAAATAGCCGTTGAAAATCGTGCGACCGTTAATCGGCAAAGCAGGCGTGATAACCGTGAAATCATCATTCAATGCCGCTAACAAAGCGTCGGTAACAGGGCCGATATTGCCTTTCTCGGTACTGTCGAAAGTCGAGCAATATTTGAAATAATATTGCTTGCATCCGTTTTCTTTCAGCCATTCAAAGGCATTTAAAGACTGCTCTACCGCTTCGGCTGAAGGATTTGAACGCGATTTCAGGCTAATGACTACCGCATCGACTTTTTCAGCCAGTGCCTGCTTCGGTACGCCGTTCATCTGTATGCAAGACAAGCCGTTTTCGACCAAAAAACTGGCAATATCGCTTGCGCCGGTAAAATCGTCAGCAATCACTCCTAACATGAATTACGCTCCTTTCTTAGGTAAATCAATACCGCTAAAGATTTTAATCACCGCACTGTCGTCTTCCTTACCATAGCCGGCATTGCTGGCTTCGGTAAACATCGAATAAGCGGTGCTGGCAAGATGCAGGGGAAAATGCAGAGATTTGGCGGTATCGTTTACCAAGCCCAAATCCTTGACAAAAATATCGACCATTGAAAGCGGGGTATAATCGCCGTCAACAACATGCTTCATACGGTTTTCAAACATCCAAGAATTGCCCGCCGCATGCGTGACGACGTCATACATCATCTCTAAAGGAATTCCCGCTTTTGCGGCAAGCGCCATCGCTTCCGCACCTGCGGCGATATGCACGCCTGCCAATAACTGATGAATGATTTTGACGGTAGCGCCTAATCCGATTGCTTCGCCGATGTTGTAAACCTTAGATGCCGTAGCGTCTAAAACAGGCTTCAGCTTATCGAAGGCTTCTTGCGGACCGGAAGCCATGACCGTCATTTCGCCTTGCGCCGCTTTTGCCGCACCGCCGGACACAGGAGCATCTAGCATAATGAGCCCCAATTCTGATAATTTTTGTGAAATACTTTGTGTGTCAGCCGCAGCCATAGTTGAAGAGACCATGATCGGCGTTCCTTTTTTGAGCTGCCTAGCAATGCCGTTTTCGCCGAATAAGACCATATTTGCTTGAGTCGCATTCACTACCAAAATCACGACCGCATCTAATTTTTGTGCAAAATTGTTAGCATTCACAGCCGTTTCTTTTGCGCCGGCAAATTTTAATTTTTCTAATGAAATCGGATTGATATCAATTCCATAAGTATCTAAGCCCGCATGGATGCAAGATAATGCGGCTCCCATGCCCATAGAGCCGAGTCCAATAACAGCGACCGAGTAAGTCATAGCATCTCCTAGATTTTTGAGTGAAAAATATAATCTGGTAAGTGAAAAATTACTTTTTATTTACTACTTGGCAAGACAATAGCACTGATAAAAAATGTTGTCAAATGTTATTTTGTGTAAAAGTTTGTTTTGTGAGAACGTCGCTCAGCCTAGAGTAAAAGGTAGAAGACCATCGTATCTTAGTGCATATTTTGAAATGATTTTGAGTAATTTTTGTTTTTTTATTATAATGTTATCTAAAAATACGACTATTTTTTTGATAAAAGAAAATGTTTTTTTATAATAGCTCACACAAATTCACAATATTTAAGGTTTTAACGTGATTCCAGCACAAAGACAAAAACGCATTCTTAATTTAATAAAAGAAAGAAAAATAATAAGTATCAACGAGTTATCTGATATTCTTCAAGTCTCGCACATGACTATTCGCCGCGATATCCAAAAACTGGAAGACGAAGGTAGAGTGGTTTCGGTGTCAGGCGGCGTTCAAGCTTTGGAGCATTTGCCTTATGAAGCCACTCATGACGATAAATTCTTGGTTTTCCATGATGAAAAAGAAAATATCGGTCGTCAATCCGCGCAATTGATTCCCGAAAATGTCACGGTTTATTTGGATGCCGGCACCACAAGCCTTGAAATTGCGCGGCAAATCGCCGCACGCGAGGACTTGTTGGTCATTACCAATGATTTTGTCATTGCTAATTTCTTGATGGTGCAAGGACAATCCAATCTGATTCATATCGGCGGTACGGTCAATAAACTTAACCGCTCTTCAGTCGGCACATTGGCGGCGCAAACATTATCCCAATTGGCGATAGATATTGCTTTTGTTTCCACTTCTTCTTGGAATTTAAAAGGCTTGACCACGCCGGATGAAAATAAAATTCCTGTCAAAAAAGCCATTATTCAAGCGGCGCATAAAAATATTTTGGTATCGGATTCTTCCAAATACGGCAAAGTAGCGACATTTTTGATTTGTCCTTTAACGGTTTTCGATTGCATTATTTGTGATAAGGAATTGCTGCTGAATGCGCAGGAAGCCATTCGCGATATGGATGTGGATTTATTATTAGTCTGAATGATTTTTAGGAAGGTGAGGCTGGAAGTATCCAGCCTTTTTAGAGCTTAATATTGTGGGCAGGGAATATAAATTTTTTCATTATTATGGCTATTGCATAAATAATAGCCATGTAATATTGCACGGAAACTATGTTGACTTTTAATAAAGTTATTACCTTTTTCTGTCACTAATCGCTTGACCATTGCCATGCGCTCTTTTTCTTCTAGCGCCGCAAAATAGCGCGGCAATGGAATTTCGAAAAGCTGATAAAATAATCTGGCTTGATTCGTGCTGCGAAATTCATAAGTTTGAATCCAAGTAACATCTTTTTTTAAATAATAATACAAGCGGCCGGCACTGATTTTATTTCTTATGGCAATTCTTTCTTCGGCGGTTTTTATGGATATTTGTTTGATATTTTTAATAATTTCATCGCAAGCGTGCTGAATGTCTTCCTCTGGAATATCGAGGCTTGCAAACAGTGCTTTAATTAAGGTAAGTCGTTTTTTTAGAGTTCTGTATTTTAAATTTTCGCTTAATGACAACGTCTTGCTATTCAAAATCATATACACTTGTTTTTTAGATTTTTTATAGATATGGGGGTCGGAAAGTTGGGGCAGATACGCTTGCATTTTGTTTAATAATGCGTTTAGCGAAATATGCTGTTCCTGCATTCGCATTAAGGCGTTTAGGCTCAGATAATGTGTGGGGGATAATTGTGCGGAATTGCTAAGACAGTCCGGGCAGAAATGAATGTTAGACGGCGTATAAGTAAACATATTCATGGAATTTCCTTTTTCGCGCATTAAAGAGGGAAACGGAAATTGCCTTGCGCGTTGAGGAAATCCGCTTTACCAGATAGTTTTACATCGCGCTGGAAGTTGAAAATTAAACCCGCGATGGCGCGCATTATTCATGCTTGCTTTTATTTTGTCAAGAACTCTTATTGAATTTGAAAGAATATACAGAATATTAGTCAGATTATTATTGCTCTCTTCTGCCGCGCCATAATTGCCAAGCCGCGCTCAAATGCACCCCGATATCCAGTAATGGACGCGGCGGCAGGAGCGAGGCTTGTCCGCCGGCAAGATAGGTCCGAATATCAGGATTATCAATACCTAAGGCTTGGTCGGCAATCAATTTTCCGGCGGCGCTGTGGCGTACCAATCCCGCACCGTTGCAGCAGGAAACGACAAAGACATGAGGCTGCGCTTCACCGAAAATCGGCATGTGATTATGCGAAATCGGCAGCCAGCCCTGCCATGTATGCACGGCAGTCGCCTGAATCTGCGGAAAACGCTTACCCAACATCGCCAAATGCGATTGCTGCACTTGCTTAATATCGCTTAACTGTTCACGCAATTTGGGCGAATAGCGAAAACCGTGGCGGCTAAGCAGGCGGCGGTCTGCGGTTAAGCGCAAAGTCGCGCCGACCGTGCCGTGGGCAGGCGTAATGCCCCAATTGCGGACGCTGCCCAGCTGCGCCATCTCTCTATCGCTCAAAGGTTCGCTCAACGTAGCGTAAAGTACCATCGTCACCTGCCGCCAGCGATACAAACCAAAGGCAGACAAAAAGCTGTTTACGGCGATAATCACACCGCCGCAGCGAATGCTGCCTGTCGGCGTGTAAACGATTTTCTCATCGCCCGAGAAATCGCAGCGGATAACCGGCGATTGCTCGAAAATACGCACATTTGCCGGCAAAGTGTCGGCTAAGCCGCGTACCAATGCGGCAGGATTGAGCAGATAAGTGCCGACGGTAAAAATTGCGCTGTGATAATAAGCTGTACCCAACGCCTGCGCCAATTCATCGCGAGCGCAGTCGCGGTAAGGCTCCTGCCATTGCTCGAGATTGCAGCGGTAATTTGCCAGCAAGGGCGCGCCGACATCGGCGGTTACGGCGGCATGATAACGCCCTGCCTGAAGTCAATCGCAGTCGATATGATGCGTCTGAACTAATGCTTCTAATTGCTCGAGCGTGCGGCGAAATAATTGAATCTCGGCTTGCGCGGCGGCGGTGCCGGCAACGTTATTATCGCTGTGATGCGGTAAATCAATCGCAAAACCCGAATTTTTGCCCGAAGCATTTTCGCCGATAACATGTGCTTCCAACACGGCAATGCGCGCTTGCGGTGCCTGCTCCGCCAAACGTCTGGCAGCGGCAAGCCCTGCGAAACCGCCGCCGATAATCGGCCAATTCGCAGTCTCTGCAGCGCTTAAAGCCGCCATCGCCTCGCGTTTCGGTAATAAAGCATTCCAACCGCTAGGCGAATCCGTACAAGGCAAAGTCGCTATCTGTTTCAAGCTCATAAAAATTTCTTCTTACGCAAAAAAGCATAAAATTCCTCACTGAATAAGGCATAACCTGCCGCATTCGGATGAATTTGATCGGAGCGCAAATGCTCTTTGCGCAAAATATCGCCCCAAGCCGAAGGATAGAGTATGATATTTTCGGCGGCGGCAATCTCGGCATAGAGTTCATGGTCTCTGGGTACGCCCAAAACCGCACCCGCATTCAAGCCCGGCACGCCGACTAAAATCATCTGCGCCCCTGTTTCTCGTACTAATTTAATGATTTGCTTGATGTTGCTGCGCGTTTCGCCGGCAGACTGTCGGCGAAGAAAATCATTACCGCCGATGCTGATAATCACCAATTGCGGCTGGTGCTGCGCCAATAAAGCCGGTAAACGTGCCAAGGCTTGCGCACTGGTATCGCCGCTCACGCCGCCGTTGACAATATGCCAAGAAGTTTTCGCCGCCAACAGACTCGGATAATCTTCGCCCGCCCCTGCACCATAACCCGCCGTAAGTGAATCGCCCAAAGCCAACACGGTGCTGCCGCCGCTGACATAGCGGCCGTCAGGACTGTCATTGCCGCAACCATAGAGCAAAGCGCTGAGTGTGAGAAGAATCACATGGAGAAATTTCATAATATTCCTTTGTTAAATAAAACAGGTTTATAGATTAAAGATAAGATACAGCAAAAATTTAATGGTTGCCATAAAAAAGTGTATTGATTCCAATAAATAACATTGTGATTATCGTTTATTATTTATGTAGCTATACAATTTTGAAAATTAAATTTGTTAAATAGTGAGTAAATTTTTTTTGAAACAATATGCAAAATATGATTAAAAACTTTCTATTGAAATATTTAAAATAGCTTGTAATTAAAAGATAGAAAAATACTAAGAGATTGTTGGCTTTTAGCAGTAACCTGAGTTCGGGATAAGCCACCTCTATTTAGCAGCCGCCAAAGCATTCTTCC
>ERZ1023440.63-NODE-63-length-47063-cov-261.321307_pt1 | contig 47063 bp, 28 predicted proteins | sample MGYA00380520_ERZ1023440 | MGnify/ENA primary metagenome ERZ1023440 (study PRJEB33173, sample SAMEA4830335) | metagenome | study: EMG produced TPA metagenomics assembly of the PRJEB25223 data set...
ACTTGCAACAACCTAACCTTTAATCTTATGTCTAAGATTTGGGGGTCGGTTCAACGTGGGTTTGCCCTTTTTTGCTTGAATGATTTTATAATCAATTAACCCCAATTTGCACCAATGCTAAATTTTAAAATTTATTTACCGTATGGTGGGGTGCGTAATACGCACCTTACTGTCATTGGTGTGTTTTGAAGTTAAATGATTGTAATAATTAAAACGTATAAGTCAAACCCACATTTGCTCCAATGTCCACTTTATCATCAGTTAGGGGGCTGTCTTTTTGGGTTGATGAGAGCCATTCGGCTTTGGTGTTGGCAAAGGCACCGATGTGGTCGGTAAATTGGTATTTGCCAGAGACCGAGACAAAGGGCGAGTAGCTGGATTTGGCGGTGTAGGTGTCTATGCCTGTTTTGGTGCTTTCTTGTTCGGATACGCCAAAGTAGTATTGGTTATAATCATCGCTGTACCAGTTTACGCCAAATTTGGGATACACGGTGAGTTTGTCATCGGCGAATTTAAACAAACTGCGATGAGCCAGCGAGACGGTTTGACCGCCACTTCTGTCCATCATGTCCGTGCCTGCCTTAATCTCAAAACCGCCCACCGGCGTGATACGCATATAACTTAGCACAATATTGGCACTGGATTTACGGCTGTTTAAGCCTTTTAGGGCGGTAATGGTTGCGTCATCTGGCTCAAAGTGGCGAGATTCATAGCCCGCCCCCACACGAAACCAGTTTTCGCTGTCTTTGTGAGCATAAAAACCCAGCTCCGAGCCTTCGGCATAAAAATAGTCGTTATCGTATAGCACGAGTGGCACTGCCCCCACTTTATCATCGGTGGCATAGGCGTGCGAACCAAAACTGGCTAAGGCACCAATGGTCAAGCCGTCAAGGGCTGATGTGTCTGATTGGGCATGGGCGGACAAGCTAAGGCAAAGTAGGGTTAGGCTAAGTAAGGATTTTTTCATGATAACTGTTCACGGGTAAAATTTAAATAGGGCTATTATAATGCAAAAATGGCAGTTTGGGAATGACAGTTTAGGGGGATTTTAATAAAAAAGCGTGCCTTTTGACACGCTTTTATTTTTTGACAAATCATTCAGGAAACACAGGGCGATTGCCAGGGGTTTCACGATTTAAGTGCAAAAACGCCCGATGACGCTCGTATTTGTCAAGTACGTCATTGATGACTTGTTCGCTGTTAAAGCCTGACAAATCATTGCCTTGCAAGCCTTCAAACAAATACGTCTCCAAGCGATAATAAAACTCTTGCCCGTCATCAACTGTTGGACGCTCTGGCACGGGGTATTTGACAGGGACAATGCCATAGACGAAGTTGTACTCATCCTTATAATCCACCGTCAGCATATGTTGTACAAGGCTTGGCTCATCGTCCAAGGCGACCGATTCCACACGCACCGACAGCCCCTTTTGGCGTAGAGCGTCTGCCACGTCAGTTAGGGCAGGCAAGCAGACATTGGTCATCATCGCTTTTGTGTCTTGGGTATCAGGGTAGGCGGTAATGCGGTGCAGGCGAGTTTGCCAGTCGCTCACGTCCACGCCACCTGCCACAGGCACGGCGTTGATTTTGGTAATCTCTTCTCTAAAATCTTCAAGGCGTAACGACTTAAACAGCCCCACCATGACAAAAAACATGACAAAGCTAAATGGCAAGCCCATGACAATGGTTGCTTTTTGTAGGGCGGTGATGCCGTCTGTCATCAGCATGGCAGCGGTTAGCATACCGATTGCCACCGCCCAAAACAGGCGTATCCAAATGGGGGGTGTGTCGGTGTTTTTTTGGCTTTTAAAGCTAAAATTACTCAGCACAATCGCCCCAGAATCTGCCGATGTTACATAAAACAAAAGTCCCGAGACAAAAGCGATGATTGCCGTTACCGAGAACCACGGATAAGTGGATAATAGCTCATAAAAGCCAATCTCAGGGCGTGCGATGATTTTTTCGGCAAAGGCAAGGTTGCCCCCTAGCACTTCATTTAAGGCACTGTTACCCATGACCGACAGCCAAGCGAGCGTAAACATAAAGGGAATGGACAAGGTGCCAATGACAAATTCACGAATGGTGCGACCTTTTGAGATTTGAGCCAAAAACAGCCCCACAAAAGGCGACCACGCAATCCACCACGCCCAAAAGAACAGCGTCCAGTCTTGAATCCATTGTTTTTGTTCGGGCGTTTGGTTGTAGGCAAAAGTATCCAAAGTCAAAGTCGGAAAACGGCTAAGATAGTCGCCTACGTTCATGACAATGGCGTTTAGCAAAAATTCGGTATTGCCCAAAAACAGCACAAACAAGATAAGCCCCAAGGCAAAATAAATGTTAAGCTCCGATAGGATTTTGATACCCTTAGATGCCCCTGTGGTTGCCGACACAATGGTAATGGCGACCGCTAGGGCGATAAGTCCGATTTGCCAAAGTAAGTTTTCGGGCAAATCAAAAATAACGTGCAGTCCGTAGTTTAGTTGCACCACCCCAATACCGCAAGTGGTGGCAATACCAAAAATCGTCCCCAAAATCGCCGCCACGTCCACAGCATGACCTGCTGGTCCGTCAATCTTTTTGCCGATCATGGGGTACAATGCCGAGCGAATGGTTAGGGGCAGATTGTAGCGGTAGGCAAAATAGCCAAGGGCAATGCCCACCAACGCATACATACACCAGCCCGTCAGCCCATAGTGAAAAATCGTCCACATCAAGGCTTCACGAGCCGCCTGTGTGGTCTGATCGTCCCCAACAGGCGGATTCATGTACTGCATGATAGGCTCTGCCACCGAAAAGAACATGATGTCAATGCCAATCCCTGCAGCAAACAGCATGGATGACCACGTCAAAAGACTGTATTCAGGTTGGGAGTGCTTGGGGCCTAGCTTGATGTTGCCATAGCGAGAGCAGGCGATGAACAGTACAAAAATGATATACACCGATGCGGCAAAAAAGTAGTACCAACCAAAAGTGGTACTTACCCATGCCAACACACCGTCCAAAATGGCGGATGCACTGTCATTAAACAGCATGGTATATAAGCTAAAAAAGACAATAATCACCGCCGAACAGGCAAATACCGTTCGGTTTAGGCGACCGTCTTTGGATTTGGTATCTTCCATAGCGTTACCTTCCAAGTTTGTTAATGATATAAAATTGATAGGGCGTGCCTACCTTTGGTATTTTCAATGAAAAATGAGAAAGATTGCACGTTTTTCAAGGAAAAAACGTAGGCTGATAGTTATTCTATCAGGCAGGTTTTTGGTGCAGAAAAACAAGGTTTAGCCATTTTTTCATGCAAAAATTGATTGAAGTGTAAATTTCATCTTATTTTATGAAAATGTTATCAAGGTTTAACACGCTCTAAATATTTTCAAAAAACCTAATAAATTTACAAAAAGTTTACAAAAATCAATTTGCAATACACAATCATTTAACACAAATTAAACAAGAAATTCATTAAAAATCAATTATTTGCGTTATAGATGATTTTTTGTTATCATAACCTATCTTTTTGGTTTCATCAACCTTTGAATAAAATTTATAAGTTTTGATGATATATTTTTAAAAATACAGGAGTCTTGTTATGCCATTGTCATCACTACCAAACGTAGAACAAACATCGTTATATATCGGTGGAAAATATGTATCCGCCAGCAGTGGGGAGTTTTTTGAGACGGTCAACCCTGCCACGGCAGACACGCTTGCCAAGCTACAAAGTGCTTCAAAAGCGGACGTGGATAAAGCGGTGCAAAGTGCCAAAGCAGGACAAAAAATCTGGGCAAGCATGACGGCGGTGGAGCGTTCTCGGATACTGCTAAAAGCGGTGGCGATTTTGCGTGAACAAAATGATGAGCTGGCACGCTTGGAGACGGCGGACACAGGCAAGGCAATCAGCGAAACCGCTTATGTGGATATTGTTACAGGGGCGGACGTGTTGGAGTATTATGCAGGGCTTGCCACAGCCGTTGAAGGGGTGCAGGTGCCACTTCGTACTGGCAAAGAAGGGAGCTTTTTTTATACCCAAAGAGAACCGCTTGGCGTGGTGGCAGGGATTGGGGCGTGGAATTATCCCATTCAAATCGCCCTATGGAAATCCGCTCCTGCTTTGGCGTCTGGTAATGCCATGATTTTTAAGCCGAGTGAAGTTACGCCTTTGACCGCCCTAAAACTTGCCGAGATTTATACCCAAGCTGGTGTGCCTGACAGGGTGTTTAATGTCGTGCAAGGCGGTGGCGATGTGGGGGCGTATCTGACCGAACACCCTGACATTGCCAAAATCTCATTTACAGGCTCGGTGGCAACGGGCAAAAAAGTGATGAGCCTTGCAGGAGCGTCATCACTAAAAGACGTAACCATGGAGCTTGGCGGTAAGTCGCCCTTGATTATTTGTGATGATGCTGATATTGAGCTGGCAGCCGATGTGGCGATGATGGCAAACTTTTATAGCACAGGGCAAGTGTGTACCAATGGCACACGAGTTTTTGTGCCAACTGCCAAAAAACACGCCTTTGAACAAGCCATTTTGGCACGCCTGCCCAAGGTTCGCTTGGGCGACCCGACTGATGAGACAACCAACATGGGTCCTTTGGTGAGCTTTGCCCACATGGAGCGAGTGCTTGATTATATGGAGCAGGGCAAAAAAGCAGGGGCAACGGTGCTGTTTGGTGGACGGCGTGCGGTGGCGGACGATTTTGCCGAGCGTGGCGAGTCGCTGTCCAAGGGGGCGTTTGTGCTACCGACCGTCTTTACCGATTGTACCGATGAGATGAGTATTGTTACTGATGAGATTTTTGGCCCTGTCATGAGTATTTTGACTTATGATGATGAAGATGAAGCGATAGAGCGTGCCAATGACACAATTTTTGGCTTGGCAGGGGGCGTGGTTACGTCTGATTTAAATAAAGCTCATCGCATTACTCACGCCTTGCAGGCAGGCATTTGCTGGGTCAATACATGGGGCGAGTCGGACGCCAAAATGCCTGTGGGGGGCTACAAACAATCAGGCGTGGGGCGTGAAAACGGCATAATGACGCTAGAGCATTATACCCAAGTCAAATCCATTCAAATAGAAATGGGTAAATTTGAATCTATTTTTAAATAACACCATATCATACTCCATTCTCAGCTTTGTGTAAGTGATTGATTTATCAAGGGCGAATTGCAATTCGTCCCCACAATCCAAAAAAATAATCATTGGAAAACCAATAGGTTGGCATTTTAAGTTGAGATTGGGGCAGATTATCAAAATTTATTAACTTATTTTTATTAACTTATTAAGGAAAACTCATGACAGAATATGACTATATCATCATCGGTGCAGGTTCGGCAGGCAATGTGCTTGCCACACGTCTGACAGAAGACAGTGATGTGAGCGTGCTACTTTTGGAAGCAGGTGGTCCTGATTATCGCTTGGATTTTCGCACGCAAATGCCCGCAGCACTGGCGTACCCCTTGCAAGGCAAACGCTACAACTGGGCGTATTTGACCGACCCTGAGCCTTATATGAACAACCGCCGTATGGAGTGCGGACGTGGTAAGGGGCTTGGCGGTTCATCGCTTATCAATGGTATGTGCTACATTCGTGGCAATGCCATGGATTTGGACAATTGGGCAAAAATGGACGGACTAGAAGATTGGAGCTATGCCGACTGCTTGCCTTATTATAAAAAATCAGAAACCCGTGATGTGGGCGAAAACGACTATCACGGTGGCACAGGCCCTGTGAGCGTAACGACTTCACAGCGTGGCTCAACCATTGGCAGTAGCGTGCTGTTTAATGCCATGGTAGAAGCAGGCGTGCAAGCAGGCTATCCACGCACCGATGATTTGAACGGCTATCAGCAAGAAGGCTTTGGACCTATGGACAGAACGGTTACGCCAAAAGGTCGCCGTTCTAGCACGGCTCGGGGCTATCTGGACATGGCAAAATCACGCCCCAATCTTACCATAAAAACCCACGCTGTAACCGACAAAATCCTATTTTCAGGCAAGCGTGCCATTGGCGTACAGTATCTACAAGGTAATGACACAAACCCCACAACCGTCCACGCCAAGCGAGAAGTGATACTCTCGGCAGGGGCGATTGCGTCTCCACAGATTTTACAGCGTTCGGGCGTTGGGGCAAAAAATTTGCTTGATGAATTTAAAATCCCTCTTGTCCATGACTTACCAGGGGTGGGCGAGAACTTACAAGACCATTTGGAGATGTACCTACAATACGAATGCAAAAAACCCGTATCGCTGTATCCTGCCCTAAAATGGTACAACCAACCTGCCATTGGGGCTGAGTGGCTGTTTTTGGGAACGGGCATTGGGGCAAGCAACCAGTTTGAGGCAGGGGGCTTTATCCGTACTCGTCCTGAATTTGAATGGCCAAATATCCAGTATCACTTTTTGCCAGTTGCCATTAACTACAACGGCTCAAATGCCGTAGAAGAGCATGGTTTTCAAGCACACGTTGGCTCCATGCGTTCGCCGTCTCGTGGACGTATCCGCCTAAAATCGCTAAATCCCCATGACCACCCAAGCATTTTGTTCAACTATATGTCGCACGAGCAAGACTGGCAAGAGTTTAGAGACGGCATTCGTATCACCCGTGAGATTATGCACCAGCCTGCTTTGGATGCCTACCGTGGGCGTGAGATTAGCCCAAGCCGTCATGCCCAGACCGATGCCGAGCTTGATGAATTTGTGCGTAATCATGCCGAGACCGCCTATCATCCGTCTTGTAGCTGTAAAATGGGCATGGACGATATGGCGGTTGTGGACGGGCAGGGACGTGTGCATGGCTTAGAAGGCTTGCGTGTGGTTGATGCGTCTATCATGCCCCTTATCATCACCGGCAACCTAAACGCCACCACCATTATGATGGCAGAAAAAATCGCCGATGTCATGCGTGGGCAAAAACTACCAAAATCAACGGCAGGTTATTATAAAGCCGACCCCAACGTGCTAAGACAAGAGCCTGTGCGAGCGTTTGACCCGAGTATGATGCTTTAAGGGTTTGTAAAGGGCGGATTTATCCGTCCTTTTTATTTTTGTATTTTTCATTGTAAAATCTAAACTACAAAGACGGATGTCAGTACATCTCAAATCCAATACCAAAACACTTATCAGAAATATATCTAAAAAATTTTATATTTATCATAAAAACTAATAATAATACAAAGATTTTCCATTTGCTATTTTGCCCGCTTTGGTTTAGTTTATACACGTTTATTTTTAAACATTTACGGTTAAAAACCAATAGGAAAAAACATGACAAGCAACCATCTAACCATCAGCCCAAAACGTGTCAGCAACATCGCCCGTCACGCCATAAGCCATCATCATGACAACCACGCCAACCATCAAGAGATATTGGCGAAGTTTATTCCCATCTATTATCAGCACTTGCCCACAGAGATGGCGGACAGGTTCTCCGATGAGACGTTGTCGGGCATGGCATTGCACCATTTTAGCTTACTAAAAACACATAACGGCACAAGCCCCAATATCAGCGTCATTAACCCTTTGGGCGAGTCACACCTGTTTAATAGCGAGCGTACCGTCATTGCTTTGGTCGCCATTGATCGTCCCTTTTTGACCGACACGCTACTCATGAGCTTGGAGCGTCGGGGTATTGGTGTTCATCGCATTTATAATAACATCATCAAGGTAGAACGCACAGACGGACACATCAGCGACATTCAAGCCGTCGATGAGAGCAGTGGTCGGGCGGACAGCTGTTTTGCGTTGGTGCATATTGAGATTGACCGCCAAAGCGATGACAAGTTGGCGGACATCAAAGAGATGTTATTAAAGAAAATCCACACCATTGATGTCATCGTTGGCGACTTTGGGGCGATGGCGGACAAGCTGGACGAGATTAAAGAAGAGCTAAAAAGCCTACCCATTCCCACAGAGCATTATACCAAAGAAGCGGTGACGGGCTTTTTGGAATGGGTGGGGCGTGATAACTTTATCTTTATGGGGTATCGTGAATACCGTTTTGAAAATGACAATGGCACACCTGAGCTGTACTCGGTGGGCGGTAGCGGACTGGGCGTGCTACAAGGCAAAGAGACCGATGAGTTATCCAAGAGCTTTCATGGTCTGCCCACGCACCTAAAACATCTGATAGCCGAGCCACGTGTGCTACTGCTGTCTAAATCAGCACGTCTGTCGCCTATTCATCGCCCTGCTTATCTGGACTTTTTGGGCATTCAAAAATACAACGACCAAGGCGAGCTGATTGGCGAATATCGCTTTGTCGGACTGCTGACATCACGGGCATATCAGACCAGCGTGGCGAACATTCCGCTACTCAACGAAAAAGCGGGCAAAATCCTTGCCATGTCACGCCTGCCCAAAAACAGCCATGCTTATCTCAAACTTGCTCACATCGTCAATACCTTGCCCCGTGATGACCTATTCCAAGCCAGTACCGATGAGCTCTACCCGATGGTGGCGAGCATTGCCAGCTTGCAGGACAAAAACCGCCTACGCCTGCTCGTGCGTACCGACCATTATCAAAGATTTGTATCGTGTCTGGTCTATGTGCCGTTGTCTAAGTTTAACAGCGACTTGCGCCAAAAAATCCAAGACATCCTAACCCAAGCCTTTGGCGGTGTGTCATCAAGCTTTACAACCGAATTTAACGAGCTTCATCATGCCCGTGTGCATATCCATGTACGCACCGAGACGGGCAAAGTCAAGGATTATGACCTAGCCAAGTTGGAGCGTGAACTGTCGGCACTCATGCATGACTGGACGGATGAATACGCCAAAGCCCTAACCGCCCAGACAGGCGAGAGTCGTGCCAGAGAAATACTGGCGACATTGGGGGCGAGCATTCCTTTGACGTATCGTGAGCGGTTTGATGTGCATACGGCAGTGGCGGATACCACCAAACTGCTGTCGCTTGATGATGATAAACCTAAGATTTGGCATTTGTATCAGTCGGCGGGCGAGCGTGTGGACAGTCTGACCCTAAAACTCTACGGCAGGGGCGAGATTTTGACGTTATCGCACGTCTTACCGATATTGGAGCATTTTGGGGTGGCAGTCATCTCAGCGTCCACTTATGACTTTGGTGGGCAAGATACCCCTGATGTCAGCGATGATTTGTGGCTACAAGAGTATAAACTCACCCTAAAAGCAGGATTGACGGTGGATTTGACCGCAGTCAAAATGCAGGTAGAGCATGCCTTAGATGAGATTTGGCAAGGACGGGTTGAGTCCGACCGCCTAAATCAGCTGATTTTGACCACAGACATTGACACCTATGATGTGGTGGTACTGCGTGCCTTGTCTCGCTATATCGTCCAAGCCCGAGCCCCATTTTCAACCGATTACATTCACAGTACGTTGGTGGGCAATCCTGCCATTGCCAGTTTGCTTGTCAAGCTGTTCCATGCCAAGATGTCGCCTACTGAGCAGACGGACACCGCACCGATTTTAGCACAGATTGACAGTGAGCTTAGCTTGGTAACCAGCCTTGATGAAGACCGCATTGTGCGTTGGTTCTTGGATTTGTTAAACGCCATGCTACGCACCAACTTTTATCAAACCGATAAAGATGGAGCAAGAAAAGACCGTTTGTCTTTTAAATTCAAAGCAAGCGATATTCCCAATTTGCCCAAGCCCAAGCCCATGTTTGAGATTTATGTGTACTCGCCAAGGGTTGAAGGGGTGCATTTGCGTGGTGGCAAGGTGGCTCGTGGTGGACTTAGATGGTCTGACCGCATGGAAGATTACCGCACCGAAGTGTTGGGACTTGTCAAAGCCCAAATGGTCAAAAACTCAGTCATCGTGCCTGTGGGCTCAAAAGGCGGTTTTGTCTGCAAAGACAAATCCAAGCAGACAAGCCGTGAGGCGTGGCAAGCCGAAGGCGTGGCGTGCTATCAGACCTACATCCGTGGCTTGTTGGACTTGACGGACAATTTGGTTGATGGCAACGTTGTTCCGCCTGCCAATACTGTCCGCCATGACGAAGATGACCCGTATTTGGTGGTGGCAGCCGACAAAGGCACAGCGACTTTCTCAGACATCGCCAACGCCCTGTCCGCCGAATACAATTTTTGGTTACAAGATGCCTTTGCTTCAGGTGGCTCGGCAGGCTATGACCACAAAGGCATGGGCATTACCGCTCGTGGGGCGTGGGAGAGTGTCAAACGTCATTTTCGCTTGATGGGCAAGGACATTCAAGCCCGTAATGAATTTACCGTGGTGGGCATTGGCGACATGAGCGGAGACGTGTTTGGTAATGGTATGTTATTATCCAAAAATATCCGCCTTGTGGCAGCCTTCAATCACTTGCACATCTTTATTGACCCAAATCCTGATGCCAAAGCAAGTTTTGAAGAGCGTGAGCGTCTGTTCAATTTGCCACGTTCGGCATGGACGGATTATAAGGCAGAGCTTATCAGCGAAGGTGGTGGGGTATTTAACCGCACCGACAAAGCCATCGCCATCACCCCACAGATGAAAGAGCGTTTTGACATCGCTGAAGATAGCCTTACGCCCAATGAGCTACTAAATAAGCTTTTAAAAGCCCCTGTGGACTTGATTTGGAATGGTGGTATTGGCACTTACATCAAGTCATCTGATGAAGACCACAGCGATGTGGGTGACCGTGCCAACGATGCCATTCGTGTGGATGGGCGTGAAGTGCGTGCCAAAGTCGTGGGTGAAGGCGGTAACTTAGGCTGTACTCAGCGTGGACGTATCGAGTACGCCCTAAATGGTGGACGTATCTACACCGATGCCATTGACAACTCAGGCGGTGTGAACTGCTCAGACCATGAAGTCAACATCAAAATCCTGTTGGGCTCAGTCACCGAACGTGGGGATATGACCATCAAACAGCGTAATGACTTGCTGGCGAGCATGACCGATACGGTGGCAAATCTGGTGCTACGCCAAAACTACTTACAGCCACAGACCATTGAGCTGTCAGCTTATCAAGCCCCTGAGCGTGCAGGCGAGCATATTCGCTTTATGAATTTCTTAGAAAAAGCAGGTCGCCTTGACCGTGCCATCGAATATCTGCCAAGCGATGACACGCTAACCAAACGCAAGGCAAAAGATGGGCGTGGACTAACCAACCCTGAGCTGGCGGTACTGTTGTCTTATGGTAAAATGTGGGTGTATGATGAATTGCTTGGCAGTGGTCTGACCGAAGATGCCTACTTCTTGCATGAGCTTAAAAAGTATTTCCCAAATACCTTGGGCGAGCAGTTCTTTGATGAGATGACCCGCCACCGCCTGCACCGTGAGATTATCTGTACTTATCTGACTAACGGACTGGTGAACCGTCTGGGCATAGAAAATGTGTTTGCCATGAGTGATGAGACAGGTCATAGCGTGGCGGACATTACCCGAAGCTATGCCATCGTGCGTGATGTCTTTGATGTGCAAGCGGTGTGGGACAGATTGTCAGGCCTTGACAATGCCGTCGCTGGCAACACCCAAATCGAGCTTGAACTTACCATCCAAGATGTGCTAAAACAAGGCATGACATGGTTCCTAAACCGTCAGCTGACAGACGAGAGTGTGGCACAGACGGCACTAACCTTTAAAAACTTGGTGGCGGACTTGTTCTCTTATGATGTCATTGATGAGCATTTTGGGGCGTATATCGCCAAAGATGTCGCTGATTTGACTGCCAAAGGGCTTAGCGATGATGATGCCCATGCCTTTGCCCGCCTGCCCATCTATGTGCATGCCCTAGATGTCGTGGCACTTGCCGACCAAAAAGGCGTGGCAGTGACTGACGTGGCACAGGCATATTTTGGCGTATTCTCACAGCTACACATGGACAAGCTAACATCAGCGGTGGCGGACTTGCCTGCTGAGAGTTATTGGGATAGAAAAGCGTCTTATGCACTCACCGGTGAGTTTAACCGCACGCTCATGGCACTCATCACCGATGTACTGGCGGTGGGTGGTCTGTCAGCATGGCAGGATAAGCACCGTGAGCGACTGGCGGTACTGTCAGAGCAGATAGATGGCTTATCGGACAAAGTGGGACTGGCGGAGCTGTCGGTACTGCTGAGCGAAGTTAATGGTTTAAAAATGGTTTAAAACAGCTCTAAATTTATAAATATTTTTAAAAATTTAAGCCATCAAAAACCCCAATCTAAGGTTAGATTGGGGTTTTGTTCATAAAACTTATTTTTAAAAAGCATGTATCACACCATGCGACAAATCTATGACAAACCCAGCCCTATCCCAATTCCCCATCAAACCGAAAAGTCGCCCCATCGTGCCACATCTGCACAAAGGTAACAACCTTATCGCCTGAATAAGTGTAGCGAGACAAACGCAGGGCGGGCGAGTTTGGCGGACAACCCAAACAAGTCGCCACATCAGACGGGCAGGGCTTGGCTTCAATAAAATAGTGTCCACGCACAAGCGGTACTTGGCTGATAAGGTAGTCGCTTGTGTTGATTTTGTTAAAATCTTGATGTTCAAAGGCAGGGATAATTGCCAAATCCACAAAACGCCGTTCAAATTGCAAAGGCTTATCATCGCCAAAATGCACAATTTCCACCTTATATAGACGCTGAGTGTCGTGAAATACCGCCCGAGCCGATGGCGGTAGGTCGCTATGGGGCAAGGCAAGCTGGCTTACGACTTTGGCGTGGTAGCGTTTGCCTGTGCTTTCTATGTCGTGGGCGATGTTGCGAACGGTGATAAAGGTCTGGTTGAATTGTTGCTGAGCAACAAACGTCCCCGACCCTTGACGGCGTTCTAATACCTGCTCATCTGTCAGCTCTTTTAGGGCACGATTGACAGTCATGCGAGCCACGCCAAATTCACGAGACAACGCCATCTCAGTAGGAATGGCAGAGCCAACCGCCCATTGTCCTGCGTGGATTTTGGCTAAGATGGCGGATTTGATGCGTTGGTAGGCGGGTGTTTTTGGCATGGTTTGATAGGAAAAATAGATAGTATAGCGTATTTTAAACCAAAATTAAAGACGATGATTTTTGGCAAAAAACACCTAAAAACCCCTTGCATTCCCCCAAAATTTTTGATAAATTAGTCTTAAATTTGTATAGACAAATTTGAATTTGACTCAGTCATTCACAAGACACCCCAAAACCCCAAAAAAATAAGGAACGCATATGAGCAACTTTACTCGCACCGACACAAGCCGTGTCATCAAAGCCCCTACAGGTACAGAGCTTACCTGCAAAAGCTGGCTGACCGAAGCCCCTTACCGCATGATTCAAAATAACCTGCACCCCGATGTAGCCGAAAACCCCCAAAGCCTTGTGGTCTATGGCGGTATTGGGCGTGCTGCTCGCAACTGGGAGTGCTATGACCAAATTTTGGCAAGCCTAAAAGAGCTTGAAGTCAATCAAACCTTGCTAATCCAATCAGGCAAACCCGTTGGCGTGTTCAACACCCACAAAAACGCCCCCCGAGTGCTGATTGCCAACTCAAACCTTGTGCCAAAATGGGCAACGTGGGAGCATTTTAATGAGCTTGACCGCAAAGATTTGTTCATGTACGGACAGATGACCGCAGGGAGCTGGATTTATATTGGCACGCAAGGCATCGTGCAGGGGACTTATGAAACCTTTGCCGAAGCGGGTCGTCAGCACTTTGGCAATGACAAGGACAAATCCACCGACAACTGGAGGGGTCGCTGGATTTTGACCGCAGGACTTGGCGGTATGGGTGGAGCCCAGCCACTGGCTGCCACTTTTGCAGGGGCGGTGAGTCTCAACATCGAGTGCCAGCAGTCAAGCATTGATTTTCGTCTGCGGACAGGCTATGTGGATAAGCAGGCTCGTGATTTAGACCACGCTTATGAGCTTATCAAAGAACATACCGCCAAGGGTGAGGCGGTGTCGATTGCACTTTTGGGCAATGCTGCTGAGATTTTGCCACAGATTGTTGAGCGTGCCAAAAATGGCGACATCAAGCCTGATTTTGTTACCGACCAAACGTCCGCTCATGACTTGATTAACGGCTATTTGCCGATGGGCTGGACGGTGGATGAGTGGAAATCCGCCCAACAAGACCCAAGCCAGCACGACAAGCTCACCAAAGATGCTGCCAAGTCCTGTGCTGTTCATGTGCAAGCCATGCTTGATTTGCAAGCGATGGGCGTGCCTGCTACCGACTATGGCAACAACATTCGCCAAGTTGCCTTTGATGAAGGGGTAAAAAACGCCTTTGATTTCCCCGGCTTTGTTCCTGCCTATATTCGCCCCTTATTTTGTCAAGGTAAAGGGCCTTTTCGCTGGGTGGCACTGTCTGGCGACCCAGAAGACATCTACAAAACCGACCAAAAAATCAAAGAGCTGTTCCCCGATAACACCCACGTTCACAACTGGCTTGATATGGCAAAAGACCGCATTCACTTTCAGGGCTTACCTGCTCGTATCTGCTGGCTTGGCTTGGGCGAGCGTGATAAGGCAGGGCTTGCCTTTAATGAAATGGTCAAAAATGGCGAACTAAAAGCTCCCATCGTCATCGGGCGAGACCACCTAGACACAGGCTCTGTGGCAAGTCCCAACCGTGAAACCGAATCCATGAAAGACGGCACCGATGCGGTGTCCGACTGGGCGTTGTTAAATGGTATGCTCAATGTCGCAGGCGGGGCAACGTGGGTAAGTTTGCACCACGGTGGCGGTGTTGGCATGGGCTACAGTCAGCACTCGGGCATGGTGATTGTGGCGGATGGCACAGACGAAGCTGGTGAACGCCTTGCCAATGTGCTTGTCAATGACTGTGGCAGTGGGGTTATGAGACACGCTGATGCAGGCTATGAACTTGCCATCGAAACCGCCAAAAATTATGGGCTAAATTTGCCGATGGTTAAATAGCTTTTGGTGATTTAAAAGCTATAATTAAAAAACAAGTCATTGGCAATAGTCGATGGCTTGTTTTGTTTTTAGGTTGTAAGATGAATTAAGGATAATGTATGACAACACAAAATCGCATGGCACTTGCCAAACTTATCGGTTTTAGCTTGCTTGGGATATTTTTGTTTTTTGTGCCGATTGACATCGGTGGCAAAAACACCATCGCTTTTGACCACATGGCAAGTTATTTAGTCAAAGAGCAAAGAAGTTTTGCCATTGTCTTATTATTTGGCTTGATGATATATGGCATTATCAAGCCTATTAGGGATAAATCATTTAACGCCAATCTAACCAATAAAATCTTAACCGTCTTAAAGGTGGTAGGGTTTGTGCTGGCGTGCCTTTATGTTACCAATACCGCCCCTGCCAGTCTGATGGCAAAAGATATGTTGCCTTTTTTGTTTGACAAACTTGCCTTGCCTGTGGGTATGATTGTGCCGATTGGGGCGGTCATGCTGTCGTTTTTGTTGGGATTTGGTTTGCTTGAAATGGTTGGCGTACTCATGCAACCTGTCATGAAACCGATATTTAAAACATCGGGCAAATCCGCCATTGATGCGGTGGCGTCTTTTGTGGGTAGTTATTCGGTGGGGCTTTTGATTACTGATAGGGTCTATCAGCAAGGGGCGTATTCTGCCAAAGAAGCGGTTATCATCGCCACAGGATTTTCGACCGTATCCACCGCCTTTATGGTGATTGTCGCCAAGACATTGGAGCTTATGCCGTTTTGGGGTGTGTATTTTTGGTCGTGTCTTTTTATCACATTTTTGGTAACGGCAATCACGGCACGCATTCCGCCCATTAGCCGATTTAACGATGAAAAACGCATTGCCGATGATGACAAATTAACCGCCCCACGCCTAAAAGTCGCCATTGATACAGGCATTCACACTGCCAAAAATGCCCCAAGCCTGCCCACATTGCTTTGGCAAAATTTTAAAGATGGTATCAATATGGCATCTGCCATCGTGTCATCCATCATCGCCATTGGTTTGATTGGACTGTTATTAGAAAAGTACACACCTGTTTTTGATATTTTGGGTGTGGTGCTGTATCCCTTTACGCTCATTGGTGGACTGCCTGAGCCGATGACATCAGCAAAAGGCATCTCGTCAGGGCTGGCAGAGATGTTCTTGCCTGCCTTACTGCTTGCCAACACTGATATTTTGACTCGTTATGTAACAGCGGTGGTGTCGGTGTCGGGCATTATCTTCTTTTCGGCAATGATACCTTGTGTGCTTGCCACCAAAATTCCGCTTAGCATTGGCAAAATGGTGCTTGTATGGCTGATTCGTGTGGCGTTGTCGATTGTGCTGGCAGGGTGGTTTGGGCAATTTGCCATGATGATGGGCTGGCTTGGCTAGCACGTTTTGGCGATGGTGTTAATAAAAATAGGCTATCAGATAGCCTATTTATCGCCTAGCCCACCCTTACCACGGTGTCTTTTTCTCCCACTCTTTGTCATAGCCTTGGGTTTTTTGGGCTAGGGCGTGATAATCGGCAAAGCACTCCGCCAATAGTACAGGCGGTACTTCGCTTAGGGACTTACTAGGTTTGTTCCATGAGCGGACGGTAGTATCCTCAAAATACAGCCCATACACCACCGCAGGCAGGTTCTCCTCAGGTACATAACTGCCACTAAATGAGATAACCGCCGACAAACCCACGCTATCAAATGGCTTATAATAGCTATCAAACGACCCACCGTCCTCAATGCTCGCTCGCACATAGCCCATCTTGGTAACCACCCCACGCAAGGTATAGGTATCTGTCAGATAGCCTTTGTAGGTGTTAATCTCGGCATCGGTGCAGGCTTGTTCTGGGTGGTCGGGAGCCGATAACAAGTCAGGCAGGGCGCGCGTCATCTGTTCAAACAAGAACGCCACTTTATAATCCTCAAAATGCTCACGCCATGCCATCGCTGTCTCGTCATCAAGCAAGACACGGTGAGCGACTTTGATGTGGCTGTTCTCTTGTAGCGTGATTTCATCATCATCTAGGTTGAGTAATGCCCCATCCTCGGCAGGGCGAAACGACTGAATGACGTTGCCATCATTATCCACTTCAAGCCATACCAGCCGTGCAATGAGCCTTTTCATTAAGGGGTGGGTTGCCAGATATTCTTGCCAGTCGCCACTTGTCCACGAACGCTCGGCACACATCGCCTCATATAAGCGAACGCTTTGTAGGTCTAGCACTTGCTTATACTCTTTTTTGGCGGTGCTAAACAGGGCTTTGGCTTCTTTGATGGCAGTTTTGTCATCGTCGGCTTTGGCGGTGGGCAGGGCTTTGATGACTTTGCCGTCCTCATTTTTTAGGACGAATTTGTCTTTGTCGTCAATATACGCCATAAGATTGCGACTGCCATAGTCAATACGCAAAATCCCATCATCGTCAAACCCTGCAGTCGGTATCGTGCGGTCAGCTAGCTCGTCTGCCGTCCAGCCGTTGCGTTCGGCAATCTCATTTACCAAGCGTTTGGCAAGCTCTTGAATGCTCGCCATCTTATAGCGTCTGGATATGCCAAGCAGTAGCTGAATGACAAGCGGGTCATCACTTGTAGCAAAGCTACTTAGCATCGCCTCCACTTGGCTACGGCGAGTGTAGTGGTTTTTCATGAAGTCTTGGGCGATTTTTACCGCCGTTGCCCCTTGGGTTTTGGCACTTAGGGCCAATATGCCTTTGGACTTGATGGCACTGCCCAGATATATCGCCATGTGTTCACGGATTATCTCGGCTTTGACACTCTCCAACGTTGCATTGGCGTAACTGGTATAATATTCAGGATGTTGCTTGTACCAATACTGATAATTTTTAAGACGGCTCTCTCCTTCTTTGTCGGCAAGGGCGGTCGCCTCGTCTAGGCTTGGGTGCTTGGTGTCCTCGGCAATAAAGGCTTGGAGCAGATGGAGCGACAACGCTTTTTGGCTTTTGTCATCAAGCAGTTCCAAATAGCGGACAAACAAGGCATTAGGCTTGGGGTCTTTTAGTTTTTCGGCAAGGACAACCCACCATTTGATGATGTCGGCATGGACTTCTTTGCCATTTTGCCAATAAACCGTGGGCAAGGTATCAAAATCAAACCACGCCAAAGACGATGACAGCTTGGCGGTCAGTCCTTTTTGAGCGTCTTTTAAGAGAGCTTTTGGGTCAAGGTATTTGCTGATGTCCTCGCCCAAGGCTTCAAGAGCGGTCAAAATCTCAGCGATGACGACCTCTTTTTTCTCTTTTTTGAGTAAATCGTACAAAGGCTTGATGGCAGATTTGTCGTCCAAGCGAGTCAGCCAGCGAATGGCAGTGATACGAATGTCTTGCTTGCCACTCTCCAACGCTTCTATGGCAAGCGAAACGGTGTTGGGCAAATGGCTTGCCAGCAGGTCTTGGGCATCATGACGTAAGGTTTTTTGCTCGCCCAAAGCCAGCTCCAACAAGGGAGCGATGAACATCTTGGGCAGGCGTGGGAATTGTTTGAGCAGAGTTATCGCCTGCTGTGGCGTAAAGGCGTAGTAATGGCTATCGGCTTGGCTTGGTAGCAGTCCAAAGGCTTCTTGCACATACTCGATATTTTCAACAAAAAACGGATAGACCTTGGCAGGCTCGTTGATGTATTCAGACAGCGAATGACTAAGATAGCCATCAGCAATCACACGTTTGGGGTCTTCTATGCCTGCTTTACCCAAGAGATAAGCAAGCTGTCTTAGCTCCACGTCCTGCCAATACTCAGGCTTTGAGTGGGTATTAAAAACCTCATACCAATTTATCCAAGAATAATGTGGGTGTATGCTAATCAAAATGGCATGATATAACCCATACTCAGGATAAGCCATAAAGGATTTATCTGTGTTTAATATCTCAGACAAATACTGGCGATTAAAGCCCTTGTCTGAGCCTGTGCCTTGTAGGTAGGCGGCAGCTTTTTTGACAAAATTGTCTTTGTTGGTTTTGTTAAATCTTTTTAAGTCGTCTTGTCGCCATGTGCTTTTATAAAAATTCTTATCGCCTTTGTGGGCTTCGTTGTAGGCGATTTCTTCTTCGGCAAACTGTTCGTATAGTTTTTTAACGATGTCGAAGTTTGTGGCGATGAGCGTGGCTATCTGGTCGGGTAATGTGCCAATCACAGGCTCTACCATGGTTTCAAGCGGAATGTCATCATCATCCACGGATTGCACCGTATCAAGGCGAGACAAGGCGGACGTGATGGCGGATTGTACGGATTTGGTTTTTTCATTTGTTAGGGCTTGCTCCAAGATGGGGCGAGCCGTCTCGCCCATTCGTGCCAAATAGTCGGCAGAGTTGGCTCGCTGTTTGCTGTCGCCATTGATAAGATAATGCGACAGATGTTCGCCCAGTAGGTCATCGGGCAACGTGGCAAGCAAAGGCGTGGCAAGCTCTTTGATACTCTTAGAGCCAGACAGGGCAAGGGCGGTGATGAGCATGGCAAGGGGCGCTGTGGCTTTGGCAGGTTTGAGATAAGCCAAAAACACCGTCTGCCCACGCACTGACAATGTGGGAATAAATGCGGTAGCAATACTGGCATTGTCAGCGATAAACTCATCAAAATCAGGCAGTTGGCAGACGTGAAGCATATCATCATCGTACCAGTAGCTATAATCGCCCTTACGCTCAAAAAACGCCCCCAAAATTATCCTAACCGCCTGCTCATGCTCATGCCCGTCCAAGATGGGTAAGTTGATGAGATTGGCAAGTGTCCACGATTTACGGCTTGCTAGTGAGCCAGACGAATTTGTGGTGCGAAACGCATCTGAGATAAGATAACTAAACCACAGTGGCACATCATCATGAAACTTAGGATTGGTTTGCTCGCAGGTGATGGCAACCATGCTTTTGGCGTAGCGGATAATCTGCTCGCCTGTCAGTCGCTCAAACAGATGGTTGTAGAGTATACCACGAGCAGTTACACCCACTCGCACGTCTTTTTTTACATCTTTTTTAAAACTGTTATGAGAAGAGTGATAGCCATACTTTGCCATATTGCCATAAAGTTGTGTGCCTTTGTCGTTATTGTATCCGTGCAATGTCAATAACAGTTCAGGCTTTTCTCCTGTCAAAATATAACCAAGCAACTCATTCTCGTGTGTCTCGTCAATATGAGAGATGGGGCGAGCGTATTGGGTCAGTAGGGTATAGGTCTTATCCTGTAATTCATGGGCTGGTAGATGATGTCTAAGTGTGGTCATGGTATGTCCTTACAAAAATGATAGGGATTATCATATAACAAATAAAGGGAAATGTATAGGTGTTTTTTGGGATTGGTTGTGGTACAAATGGACATTGGTTAAAAAAGCAATTTTTATAATAAGGGCGTGTAGGGGGCGAATTACATTCTCTCAAAAATCAATATTTTTTACAAAGGACAAATTGTAATTTTTCTTTACAAATTTATCCATAGATATGACTCATTAACAATATCTTTAATCGCTCTCGTAATCACTCTCGCCATCAACAATCGGTAATGCCAAACGTTGTAATTGCAACAGTCCAATCAAATACCGAAGTCTTAATAATTTGTCCTTATTGCCATCATGCTGGCACATATCTTTTATGGCGTGATGGATAATATCTATGCCCATATTGTAAAAATACACCCCAAGCGATGTTAAGGTGTCTTTGTCATCTTGACTAATATGGCGACCTGTATTGGCATAAAAATTGATGATGGATAAGGTCTGATTAACAGCGATTGTCAAATTGTCGCTGTTAATGGGCGTATGACGAGATTTTTGTTTTTGTGCTAATAGATTGGCAATTCTGCCTGATAAATTATCTAGGTATTTTTGTTTTTGTTTGGCATAAGGCACATAATCAAAATCCAAATTAAACACATAAATACCAGACGGCTCGCTGATGATTAATGCCACAGGCAAAAAACTTGCTTCATTGTCTTGTATTTGTACTTTGGTTAATATCGACACAATCTGATGAAACTTTGCCCAAAAGCCAAAGTTTTTTAGTCTTTTTTCAAACAAAGGCGATACAGGCAACGTTAGGGTTAATTGGCGGTTGTTTTTATCGCTGATTTGACAAAAAAACTGCTGGTTAATCTCATCAAGTTCTATCTCGCTAACATCGCTGGGGTGCAATAACAGATAATTGGGATAAGTCAAAAAAAGCCGTGAATCAGGACGAATTAGCCCAATTATCTCTTGCCAATCATCTATACCTTTGGCATTATCCAAAAAGGCTTGAACGGATAAGGATTTTAATTCGCCAAGTTCACGATAACGGGTCAGCTCACTTGGACTAAGTGTGCCATTATCGGCTATTTTGGCATGAGTTAGGCTGATGATATGCCGACTTAGATAGTCAATGGACGCTCCCCAAATGCCCGTTTGATAGGCAGAATGACTGGTAAAAGTGGTATCTAGGGCATTGGCACGTCCATTGGTAACGCTTTTTAATTCATTGTTGTCGCAATCCCAAAAACAAAAATCCACCCCCCTAGCCCCTGTTTTGTTTTGCCACCATGTACCGCCCAAAGGAATAAGTTTGTTAATGCCAATCTCGTCATAGTCTTTGATGACTTTGCCACGAAGTTTGTCAATCTGTTCTTGATTTTTGGCGTGATGGCTGTTAATAAAACTTTGTAGATAATGATATAAAAAAGCAAGTTCATCGAATATCATGCTTTCTTTGATATGAATGTCATCAGTTAATAAATCCATCATCGCTCCATATACTCGGCGAATGATACCAGCAAGGCGTGGCATTTGATGAGTGCGTGCTTGTAGGTTAAATAAATGCAAAGACAGCACAGATTCTTTGGCTATGTGTGATATGCCTTGTTTCAAAAAATTGATACAAAGCTGTTTTAATTCTTTGATAAATGCCAATTCATCATCGCTTAATTCAAAACTGGCTTGTATCACGATATTGACATCATCTGTCCATTGCCAAGGGGCGTTATTCATGGTAAACAAACTTGCAATGATTGCCAGATGATAGGCGGTTTTTTGTTTGTCGGGTAATTGTGATACCATACCTGACAATGACAATCCATTAAAATAATAAACGGACGTATCAAGATGGGTTAATGTGATGGTAAGTTTGTTATTTGTCTCTATAACGGATACGACATTGTCTTTTATTAAATCATCATAAAGCGTATGGGCTAGTATTCGCTCAGATTTTTTGACGGATTTTTGTAATAAAATAGGGTCAAGCGTTAATAAGTCTTGTAAGGCGGATAATGACTCTGTTGGGGTTTTTTTATCGGTGGTTTTTTGCTTAGGTTTGCTATTTTTGGTATTATTGTCAGTATTATCTTTTTTGGTGTTATTGTTGTCTTTGTCGTTATCTTTGTTATTGTCTTTGGTATCAAGATTGGCGTAATTTTTTTGAAAAAATAAAATACTTGCCAAAATATGCTTACAACACTCATGACTTGGACAGGTGCAAGTGGCTTTTTGAATGCCGTCATTGGACAGTTGCACCACAAAACTTTCTGTCTCAAAAGTCATGGTATCTATATCAACACATACCACATCATCAATGGTTTTTTTGGCACGTCTGACAAGCCCCATATTGGCAAATGTGGCTAAGGTGTCATCATCATAACTTAAATAAATGCTCATGGGGTTTCCTTATTCTAACAATCAATTCATCACATCGCCAAGCCATGTTGCCAAATGCTCAGGTGTCATTGCCCCAATATTCATACCACGACTTGATAATTCATTTGCCACATAAGGGTCATAGCAGGGATTGGCATTATTATCCAAAGCGGCAAGCCCTAATAATTTTGTGCCTTGTTCATTGAGTTTTGAGATGGATTTATAAAGATGAGCCAATGAACCACCTTCTTCAAAATCACTAATCACAATCAAAATACTTCGGCGTGGGTTGGTTATTTTTTTGGCACAATAATCAATGGCTTGTCCAATAAGCGTACCCCCGCCCAATTGAATGGTTAATAGCACCTCCACAGGGTCGTGTGCCATATGCGACAAATCCACAACTTGGGTATCAAATACCACCAAATGCGTTGCCACAGATGGTAGACTTGCCAATATGCTGGCACAAACAGACGCATACATGATAGAATCAGACATCGAGCCACTTTGGTCAACGCATAATATCACTTCCCATTCAAGGTGTTTTTGTACACGGCTATTAAAAAAAGTGCGTTCTATAATGAGCTGTCCACTATCGGGATTGTAGTTTTTTAGATTATGACGAATGGTTTTTTTATAATCAAAATTTTGGGAGTGTTTGATAAGCGAATAAGAAAAACGGTTACGTCTGCCTGATAACGCTTGAATAAAGTTTGGGCGTATTTTTTGCATAATCTCTTGCACGACTTTGCCAATTAGCTCTTTAATGGCTTCTTTGGTTTCTTGATTAAGATGACCCCGAAGTGATAATAAGGCTTTGGCAGTGGCAGGATTGGGTTCTAGTGCTTTGATGTTTTCTGCTTTTTTAGAATATCCGTCATCTGATAGCGTTCTAGGGCGTGATTTTGCATACGCTCAAAGGTTGATTTTGGAAAGAGCTTGCGACTTTGGTTGAGCCAATTGATGGCGGACAGTTGCGATGATTCCAAACCGCCTCCAATACCATTTTGGCGATTGCCTTGTTTTATGCCTCGTCTTTGATATTCGTGGCGATACAGATAATCCAAGCACCGCTCCAATTTTAATTCACCGGCGGATAAATTGGCATTACTCAAAGCGTCATCGGCATATCGCCCAAGAATCAATCGCCAACGTCTGGCATTATCATAATCGGCAGTATCACAATCGCTTGTGTTGATGGTGTCGTCTGATATGGTGTGTGGGGTGTCTGTCATTATTTTTCCTAATTATAAAAAGTCATTTTTTAATAAGCAACGCATTTTTTCATTAAGAGAGATGCCATAGAGCATATCATTTTGGTTAATGGATAAATCCACGGCAATAAGCTCATCACTGTCGTCAATTAAAGTCTTTTTGGCAATGATATTGGCAATCTCTTTGCTTTGGCGTGGGGTTAATGTGCTAAATATAAAACGCAAATCGGGCAATATGCTCAAAAACAGCTCATTATCCCAGCTTTTGATAAGCTCATACAACGCCCCAATAGCCACAGGCGAGCCGATAAAGTATTCAGGAGCGACTTGAAACACCCCTTGTAAATACGCCACAGAATCAGCAGGCAATGTGCCAATGGCAAAGGCTTTGTTAATGGCATTTTGTAATTGCGTGTCATCAATTTTATTATCCAAATACGCCAGCGTTTGTAATGCCCCTGCCAATGAATGCAGTTCAAGTTTCATAAATTCATCGTGTGATAATTTATGATAAAACAGTTGCAAATAATCATCAGGCATATCAAAATAAATGGCGGTATTTTTGATAAGTTTATTTAGGGCAATCATACGACCAAGATTATCATCCATATGCTCAGGCGTGGTATCATACAGCGTATGCAGATAATAACAGCTTTGGCGAATGCCCAATAAGATATTTGCCTTTAATTCATCGCCATTTATGTCAATCAGTTGTCTTGCTTGATATAAATAAAATAACTGCCCAGTTGCTCCAATGAGCGATGACAAATTGCTGTCGTTATTTAGGTGCGTTGTTAATTCGTGTGTTAATTCATTGATGGCTTTATGCAAGCCCATTTTGCACGCTTGGGCGAATAGTTCGGCGGTATGATGAGCTGATGGTAACTGCCCATCTTTTTGTAAGGCTTGTTTTTGAATGAGCAGTTTATTGATTGCTAATTGGGATAAATCATTGCCCATTTCAGATAATTCAATCAATCGTGCTTCAACGCTGGGTGTCCACGCATATTGCCATTCTTCAAACAATAAATCCAAATTGACCCCACGAATAAAATCCGCCCCCGAGACAAATTGCCCAAATCCAACCTCCAAAAATAACAACAAATGCAAAAACTGGCTAATCTTTCTATGTAGGGGTTTTCTATATGTGTCTAATTTGCGAGTTTTGGTTAGTGTATCGTCTAGTTTAAAACGAAATGCTTGGGCGGTTGCATGGGTGTTTTGTAATAAAGCAGGGCTTTTTTGGGTTTTGGCGACTTGTCCTAATTGATTGCCACTTAGATAATCAAAAACCACTTGCCATAAATACGCCTGACCGTCATCTAAGTCGCCTTTGATAAGAGCAGTTGTTATGCCATCAATCAAATCATAACGGCTTGGATAATAATGCCCCCTTAGTAGGGATAATCCCGTGGCAATCTCCAACGTATGTTTTGTGGCGATAAAGGGATTGATTTCCAAGGCTTGTTTGTCATTTAGATGGTGGCATAATAAAGACACATAATCATAAAAATACTGTATCGCCAAATCGTTATTATCAGAAGTATCTTGGTTTTTATTATCGTCCGCATGGGATAATAAATACTGCCAATAATACTGATAATAGGCAGGCGATGGCATACCAGAAGCATAGCCATTTAGGGCATTTAATCTATCAAAACTATAACGAATAAGCCATGAATTTTCTTCATAAGTGCTATTTATGGCATAGGGGGTAATGGGCGTATTATTAAAATGCTTATGCAAGTTTTCAATAAGACTTAGGGTATGAAATCCGCCTGTAATAATCAAAAGTTTGTTATCATTTTTGATATGGGGCAATATCTTTTGAATCATGCAGTATTCACGGTGAAGTGAGCCTTCTTGATATAGCACTTCTTCTTCATAATCCAATCTGGCAAGAGCACACCATGTAAATACATCATTAAAAAAATCTTTGGGCGATAGGGTATTGGGCTGTCTTAATTCAAATAAATGCTCCCATAAATCATCGTGGTCTTTGCAATGCAATTTTTTGGCAAGGATTTTGATATAGGTGCTGTGTGCCAAATACCGCTCTTGCATTAGGCTTTTTTGATGGGTTTGTTTGTCGGCTTGGCTGTCAAATTCACTTTGGCTTGCCCAGTCCAAATCAATAAATTGACATTGGCTATTTATTTTTTTGCCTTCTTGTAAGGCTATCCATTCGGGCGAATATTCACAAAAAGGAAAAAAGGCAGAGTGAATGGTAGGGGCGGTATGTTCATCATCTTCTTGATTATTTTTGTTTGTTGTTTTTTGTTTGGCGACCGCTTGGGCGAATATGGCAACAGGAGGTTTGGTGTGATGGGTGGTTAAATCATCAATTAGTACATCAAAAGTATAAGGAGCTTCAATTAAAATATGCGTGGGAGCAAGGGCTTTGATATATGCCATCAATGCAAAACTGCACATGGGGCTGTGATGACGAATGGGAGCAAAATGGATATTCTGGTTTGCCAAAAAATCAAGCGAATCAAAGGCGTGAACCAGTCTTTTTGGGGTGGTTTTTGGTAATAAAGCAGAGTGGGTATTTTTCATGGCGTGACAAATGATTGGCGGATAAAAAATAAAGGTTAGGGCAAATAATTGCCCTAATAAATTAAATAAACAGATTTAAATGGATAAATTATTCAAATCCTTTACTGCCTTGATAAAACGCTTGCCAATCTTTGTCTTTTTTGCCACGCTCCTTGACAACCGTGTCTAAGTAATAGGATAATTTTTTGGCATCGTCTTTATTGTCCTTAAATACCACGCCTGCCAATTGCTCGGCGATATGATTGGCACTTAATTCGCCATTGCCCAAATAAATCGCCTGCAAACACGCACTATGGGCGATATTTACCGCTTCGGCACTACTCATTACGGCATTGGGGGTTTTTAGGCTTGCCCCCTCATGGCTTTGTCCTGTGCGTAATTCATTAAATACCGTTACCAAAATTTCAATGACGTTTTGATGAATTTTGACTTCTTTATATAAGTCTTTTAGTTCTTGTTTTAATTGGGTGTTGATAAGTTCTATTTCAAATTGGCGGTCTTTGATGGCTTTGACAGTTTCAAAATTAAAACGTCTTTTTAGGGCGGACGACATATCATGCACGCCCCTGTCTCTTAGGTTGGCAGTGGCGATGACATTAAAGCCAATCTGGGCTTCTAGGGCATAATCTTGCCCCATTTCTGGTATCATCATGCGTTTTTCGGACAACAGAGAAATCATCACGTCTTGAATCTCGGCAGGGCAACGGGTAATCTCTTCAAAGCGGGCGATTTTGCCGTGTTTCATGGCGTGATAGATGGGCGATGGGATAAGCGAACTCTCGCTTGGTCCTTGCGACAGCAGCAGGGCATAATTCCACGAATATTTGATGTGGTCTTCGGTCGTGCCTGCTGTGCCTTGTACGGTGTGATTGGAGTTGCCTGAGATGCCAGCACTCAAAAGCTCAGAGAGCATGGATTTGGCAGTGCCAGGTTCGCCTACGAGCATAAGTCCTTGCTTGCCCATGAGCGTTACCAAACTTCTGTCCACAAGGGCATCATCGCCATAGAATTTTTGGCTAATGCCAAGCTCATCATCGCCCAAAATAAACTTGCGTACCGCATGGGCGGACAGTTGCCAGCCTTGGGGTTTTGGGGCTTTGTCGGATTCTTTTAGGCGGTCAAGTTCGTGGGCGTATTTTTGTTCGGCACTTTGGCGAAGAATGGTGAGTGTGTCGGTGGCGGTGGTTTTTTTGCGTGGCATGAGCGTCCCTTAAAAAAGCAAATGATTGCCATTGTACTTATTTTAAGGGACGATTGCAAATGACTTATTCGTTATAAAAATCGTTCGCTTTAAACAAAACCACAAGCAAACTGGCATAACAAAAAATGCTAATGAGTGCCAAAAACATCAAGTTTACCGCACTCCGCTCAGGGCTTATCATGACTGCCAAAGGGTTGAAAGCACTTGCCATACTGCCCCAAAACAGATAATTGACAAACAGTTGCAGGATAAGCCCAATAAAGCAAATCCGCCCAACTAATCGCTCGACTTTGGTAGGGTTTTTTCTAACCAAATAAAACCCCGCCCCAAAAACCACGGCATAAATCAAAAACGAAAACAGATAAATCATGATAAGCCCCTTTTTTCACTATAATTACCTAATTTTTGTAAGTATTTATATCATAATTTAAATTTTTTGACTAGCGATAAAATGGACGGTTTTGTGGGATAAATTTTTTGTCTTAGGGCTTGCACTCGGTGGAATTTCTTGTTATATTTGTATAGACAAATTTATCTTTTGTTTATTCATTTTATTTAAATAAGGACAGTTCATGAAACCCGCTATTACCCTAACCCCACGCCATCTCACCTTTGGGCAGTTGCGTGCCATTTACAACAGCCCCGTTACCATCAGCCTTGACCCATCGGCTTATGATGCCATCGAAAAGTCGCACCAAGCCGTGCAAGCGATTATCGCCCGTGATAAGCCTGCCTATGGCATCAATACAGGCTTTGGACTGCTTGCCAAGACTCGTATCCCTGACGATGAGCTTGAACTTTTGCAAAGAAATCTTATCCTAAGCCATTCGGTTGGCACGGGTGAGGCGTTACCTGCGGACGTAGTTCGCCTGATCATCGCCATGAAAGTATCAAGCCTATCGCAAGGGGTGTCGGGTGTTCGCCGTGAAGTGGTGGACGCACTTATCAACCTTATCAATCATGACATCACACCCATCATCCCTGCCAAAGGTTCAGTGGGAGCATCAGGCGACCTTGCCCCGTTGTCGCACATGACACTTGCGATTTTGGGCGAGGGCGATGTGTTGGTTCGTGGCGAGCGTGTGTCCGCCAAAGATGCCCTTGCCAAGGCAGGACTGTCGCCCATCACACTTGCTGCCAAAGAGGGCTTGGCACTTATCAACGGCACCCAAACGTCCACCGCCCTTGCCATTCGTGGCTATTTTATGGCGTGCGACCTACTGGCAAGTGCGACCGTAACGGGGGCGTTGTCGGTAGAGGCAGCTCGTGGAAATGATTCGCCCTTTGACCCACGCATTCACGAGGTGCGTGGACATCATGGGCAGATTGAGCTTGGCAAGACCTATAAGGCATTGCTTGAACATAGCGGATTTAGGGGCAAAAACCGTGGCGAGGCGGATTTGCGTGTACAAGACCCCTACTGCTTACGCTGTCAGCCCCAAGTGATGGGAGCGTGCCTTGACCTTATCAATCAAGCAGGTAAGACACTGCTCATCGAAGCCAATGCCGTAACCGACAATCCGCTTATCTTTGGCGATGATGAGCCTGTTGCCATCTCGGGCGGTAATTTTCATGCCGAGCCTGTCGCCTTTGCTGCCGACACCTTGGCACTTGCCATCAGCGAGATTGGCTCAATGAGCGAACGCCGTATTGCTCTGCTTATTGACAGTAGTTTGTCAGGACTGCCTGCGTTTTTGGTGCGTAATGCAGGCGTGAATTCTGGCTTTATGATTGCTCATGTTACCGCCGCCGCTTTGGTTAGCGAAAACAAATCACACGCCCACCCTGCATCGGTGGACAGCATTCCAACGTCTGCCAACCAAGAAGACCACGTCTCAATGGCGACCTATGCAGGGCGAAGATTGTTTGAGATGGCACACAATACCGCTGTCGTGGTTGGCATTGAACTGCTTGCTGCTGCCCAAGGCGTGGACATTCACAGCGAGGACTTGGGCTACAAGAGCGATAAGGTGCTAACGGACGTTCATGCCAAAGTGCATGCGAGCATTGCTCATTATGACAAAGACCGCTACTTTGCCCCTGATATTGAAAGTGCCAAACAGCTTGTCTTGTCGGGCGAATTGCTTGACGGTTGGGACGAGCTACGCCAAAACTGGTTTAGCAATGTGTAATGGTTGGGGTGTGTTTGCTCCATAGGCATCTAGCCAATTTTTGTAGAGGTAAACTATCCACCCAAAGAGCTTTAAAAAATGATACAAAATCCGTGATTGTCCCGTAGGGGCGAATTGCAATTCGCCCTTATAAAAAGGCACACCTTACAAATCTTGCTGTGGTAAATATAGCAAATTAACCCCATTTTGCACCAATCTACATTTTGAAGTTAAGCAAGTATATCAAGTTCGCTGGATATATCCTAATTTTTATCCATCCATTTTAAGCCAATTAACCATTTTAAGCCAATTAAAAGCCATGACCGACATCCACACCACCCATATCCCCTTTGACCCTGCCCATTATACAGGACGCACCGACCCTTTTGAGAGCGATAGGGCGATGTATTGGCACAATGCCGTGCAAGCCTTTGACCGTCAGCCTGTTGCCTTGGTGGGTTTTGCTTGCCATCAAGGGGTAAGGCGAAACTTGGGCAGAGTGGGGGCAAAGTCCGCTCCGCCTGTCATTAGGGAGTTTTTTGCCAAATTGCCCATCACAAAAGACGTGCAGGACAAATACGCCAATTTGTCCGACTTGGTGGGCGACTGTGGCGATGTGGTGTGTCATGACAATGATACCATCGTTAAGGACAGTTTGGAATCCGCCCAAAAACATTATGCCACGCACATCACTCACGCCCTACAAAACAACGCCCTAGCGGTGGGACTTGGCGGTGGGCATGAGATTGCTTATGGCAGTTTTTTGGGGTTGTATGAGTATCTAAAATCAAATAGTAAGGACTTACCCAAGATTGGTATTATCAATTTTGATGCCCATTTTGACTTGCGAACGGACGAGTACGCCACATCAGGTACGCCATTTTTGCAAATTGCTGATATGATGGGCGATGAGTTTTATTATTTTTGTGTGGGCATTAGCCGTTTTGGTAATACAGCAAGTCTATTTGACAAAGCCCGTGCCTTGGGCGTTGGTGTTGTTAGTGATGACGACTGCCATCGCTTGACTTATGATGAGATTTGGGCAAGGCTTGATGGCTTTGCTCGGGGTGTTGATGTGCTGTATGTTACGGTGGATTTGGACTGTCTGCCAAGTGGTGTCATGCCTGCGGTCAGTGCGGTAAATGCCAAGGGCATTGAGCTTGATTTGGTGGAATTTTTGCTTGAAAAACTCATTCAAACAGGCAAAGTCAACGTCTTGGATTTTGCTGAATTTAACCCAACTTACGACATTGACAGCCGTGGGGCAAAAACCGTGGCACGACTGCTTGCGGTGTGTGTGGAGCGGGCATTGCTTGATGGCGTGTGATTGGGATTACATTAAACTTAAAGCTTATTGATAAATATCAACCCAATATCTAAGGAAAAAACCATGCAATTTGACACCCTAATCACCAACGCCAACATCGCCACCATGAGCGATACATTTGGCTTTACCAAAGACGCCCCATATGGGGCGATACATGGCGGTGCGGTTGGTATCAAAGATGGCAAAATTGCCTTTGTCGGCACAATGGACGAGCTTGGCACGGCAACTGCTGACAAGATAATTGATGCCAAACAAGGCTGGCTAACCCCTGCTTTGATGGACTGCCACACCCATGTGGTCTATGGCGGTAATCGCAGTAATGAATTTGAGATGCGTCTAAATGGCGTGGATTACAAAGACATCGCCAAACAAGGTGGCGGGATTTTGTCCACTGTGAAAGCCACGAGACAAGCGGATTTTGATGATTTGTATGAGCTTAGTTTGCCACGTTTTAGAAGTCTTGTAAGTCAAGGCGTGGGGACGATTGAGATTAAGTCGGGCTATGGGCTTGACTTGGATAACGAACGCAAAATGCTCAAAGTTGCCAAAAAATTGGGCGATGACTTTGGCATTACCGTCAAAAAAACCTACCTTGCCCTACACGCCCTACCGCCAGAATATCAAGGGCAAGCAGACGAGTATGTCAAGCAGGCGTGCGAGTGGCTAAAAGTGTTGCATGATGAGAATTTGGTGGATGCGGTGGATGCGTTTTGTGAATCCATCGCCTTTGACACTCATCAAGTGGGCAGGCTCTTTGAAGTTGCCAAATCGCTAGGATTGCCTGTCAAACTTCATGCCGAGCAGATGAGCGATATGGGCGGAGCGGGACTGGTGGCAGAGTTTGATGGCTTGTCTGCTGACCACATTGAATATCTGTCCACCGACAGTATTGTCAAGATGGCAAAACATGGTACGGTGGGCGTGCTGTTGCCGACTGCCTTTTATGTCCTAAAAGAAACCAAACTGCCCCCCATCGATGCCATGCGACAACATGGCGTAAAGATGGCAGTATCTACCGACTGCAACCCTGGCACATCGCCATCAACAAGCCTACTGCTTGCCATGAACATGGCGTGTACGCTGTTTGGCTTAACGCCCGAAGAAGCTCTGGCAGGAACAACCATTCACGCATCCCAAGCCTTGGGGCTACAAGACACCAAAGGGCAAATTGCGGTAGGTATGGATGCTGATGTGGCGTTGTGGCAGATTGACCGACCTGCCGATTTGTCTTATCTTATCGGGCAAAACCGATTGCAAGGGTTTTGGGTGGCAGGTCGGCAGGTTCCAAAAACATGAATTTAAAATCATTGTTTTTTTAAAATATTGGTATTAATTTTTTGAATTATAAGAACAGATGTGTTATAATGCCGCCCCGCCCAATCGGGTGGGGTATTTTTAACAAGAGTGCATTATTTTATATTTTATAAGAATCATTTGGGCGTACCTGCCCTTATTGTGCCGACATCTAGGTCTTGATTATTTTCTTGACTTTTTGTATTTTGCACTCATAACCTTAACGGTAATTTTATGAAAAAAAACGACATTATTAACACTTGCTTTACTTTCTACCCTAACCATCAGTGCATGTAGTAGTGGCGGTGGTCACAGTAACCACGCTAACCACACCACACCATCAGTCACACCCAAGCCTGTCACACCGCCAACCAATAGCAATGATAAAAAATCAGGTGATGACACACCAAGCAACCCAAGCAATACTGTTGATGACACTAACATCTCCCAAGGCTACACTTTCAAAGATAACAAGCCTGTGCTAAGTCAGCTAACCTTTGCCGACATTAATACGTTGGTTATAGATGGCAAGCGTTACAACTTAGCACCCAGCACAGGGACGAGCGAAAACTTTATCCAAAATACCAGCGATGAGAACCACACCTTGATGGTCAGTGGCACTCATCTGGGCAATGCCAAATACGGCTATGTCTTTGACAAAGAAACAAAAGCCACGCATCTGTTCCATCAAGGCACTAAGACTGGCGTTGATGATCTGCCCAAAGGGGTGGTCAGCTATGATGGCTCATCACTTTATGTGCATGACAATGGCATCAGGGTCGGTGCGGGCTCTAAGTTCTCTGTTAATTTTGACCAAAAAACTCTGACGGGTACAGTGGCAGGCGTGGATTTGCCAAATGAATTGATAAAACTATCAGCAACCATCAAAGGCAACACCTTCTCGGGCACTCAGCAAAACGATAAAATCAACATCCGCACCGAAGGAGCTTTTTATGGCAAAAACGCCAGCGAGCTTAGCGGTGTCTTTGCCAGTGATGATGGTGCAGTCAAAGGGGCGTATGGGGCGAAAAAGCAGTAAAAGCCACAATGCTCATTTGCAATTCATTTTAAGAGCTAAATCATGATAAAAATCCCTGCCGTTTTGTTAGGGATTTTTTTGGTGTGGATGACTTTGGTTTTAAAGTTAGACTTATTTTTAAAATATCTCAAATGCACTTTAAAAAATCTTAAAACCGTTTTGTTGCTTCGATAAACACACGATTTTTATCGTATTTGTATAAGGGTAGATTGCTGTCCACTTTTTGATAACTCCATGTCAAGCGTGGCATGATACCAAACATTTGCCAATGGTTGTTCCACACAGACGTGCTAAGCGTGTATTCTTTGTTGTGCTGAATCTCACCAAAAAAACCTGCCCCACGGTAGTCTTTATGTGCCATGCCGACATTAAGACGAGCACCAAAACCATTGTCAAACTCCTGTCCTACGCCTGCCCGCACACCCCGTCTGATGAACGAATCATCGGCATCACGAGCGTCTGTGCGATGAGCGTCCACACCAACCAGCCAATACCGCTTGGCATTTGGCGAGTAGATGGCACTGGCACTTAGACTGCGAGCGATACCGTTTAGATGGGGGCGTGTGTGGTAGGTCTGTTTGGCAACTTCGCCATAAATACTGCTCTGCCATTGGGGGTTAAACCGATATTGCCACTCGACTGCCAGCCCCTTATTTTGTGAAAAATGCTTTAAGTCATCCGAGTCTTTACTTCCACCTGCATAAAACGTATGTTCACTAAATGGCAAAAGCGTGATGTCATGATGGGCGTTGGCATGTCCCATGCCTAAGGATAAGCGACTGGTGAGTTCGTTGTAGGGTTTATTGTCCCAATAATATTTGCCGTTATTATCCAGTCGGGCTTCATGATAAAAGCCATCGGGTCTTAGCCATTTTTTGTGGGCATTGAGATAAAGACCAATGCCTTGGGCGGACTCTGGCTCGGGTGCCACCCAGCCCCTACCCAAATCACGACTGGCAGGGGCGTTGTTGATGTTTTTATCATTCAAAAAGTTACCCCCGCCTTGGATGGGGATTTTCTCTTGGGCGTGGATGGCTTGTAGGTGTGCATTGATGAGTGTGGCTAGCTCATCGGGCATGTCAGGTTCGCCTAAAAGCTGATGAAAATTTTGCTCGGCATTGACAAAGCGTTTATCATAAAACAGCACCATGGCAAGTCGCAGACGAATCAGGCTAGCATGCTCATTATAAGTTAGGGCTTGTTCATACGCATGGATGGCTTGGCTGTTTTTGCCTACTTGTTCGGCAACCAGTCCTGTTGCCCAATACTCTATCATCGGCTCACGTTGATGCTTAGGCAGGTCTTGATAATAGGGCAATAAAAACGCCACGTTGTCCGCTTGGTTTTGGATGAGACTGCCCATCAAGGCTCGCACGATAAGCTGGGGATGTTCTTTTAGCTCATCGGCACTTAGCGAGACGGTGCTGTCATCAGAAGATTCTATGATGGGGACATCCATGGATGGCAAGAATGGGGGCAGATTCTGCTGTTCTACCTGTCTTTGTAGATGACTGTCTTGGATACGTCTGTCGTCTTGTTTGGTCAGAGCGTCAGCGTGGGCGATGTTCACGCCAAAGCCCATGCCAAAAAAGCCAATAAAAGGCAGGAGAGCTAAACGTGATGGGAGATGAAATTTTTGCATAAAATACATGAAAGTCCACAAAGGTTTATTAAATGCCCATAAACGGCAAGTGTGCGACTAATCGCACACTTTAACAAAAATTAAGCATATCTACAAGCTAGAATTTAGAATTTAAATTCTAACGCTACGTTAAAGTTACGCCCTGGGGCGGCATAACGGGCGGTGTTGCCTGTGGTTGGATTGACAGCATTGATAGAAGATTGGCGGACAGACTCCCATGTACTGTATTTGCGATTAAACAGATTATACACGCCTGCCCGCAAAGTCATGCTGTCATTGACATGATAATGACCTGATAAATCATAGGTGTACCAACGTTTTGTTGCCCCTTGGGTTGCCACGATGGCTCGGTCAATACCAAAGGTGCTTACCCCTTGTAATTCATCCGCATTTTTGGCTTTTGAGTAAGTTGCCATGAGATTGATGCCCCATTTATCATCAGGGGAATCATAGCCAAGCCCTGCCACATAGCGAGCAGGTTGGAGCGTGTCCAGTATGGGTGTACGCACTTTGGTGTAGCCTTCTTTGATACTTAGCTCTTTGGGAGTGATTTTGTTATAAGCCAACGTGGTGTACAGACCATCGGGCAGTTTGTCCCAAACGCCATACCAGTCGATTTTGCCAAGCACGTTAATGCCTGAGAGTCTGATGTCTTGTAGGTTATGATAGCCGTCATTGCGTTCACTGCCATTGCCGATTTTCTCGCCGACAGTGATGAGATTGCGATATTTGTTATCAAAATGACTTACTTCAAGATATCCAAAATTGCCCGTCAGACCAATGCCAAATTCTTGATTGGATGATGTTTCAGGGTCAAGCTGTGAGATGTATTGTCTTGCCACACTAACAGCGTTACTGCCATCATAAGCTCCACGAGTGCCGTACAACTCATAAAATGCTGGCACCCTAAACCCATTGGAGCGACGATAGGATAGGGCGATGTTGTCTGTGGCATGAAAGGTCAGACCCGTGTTCCACGACCAGTTGCTGTATTTGCCTGTGGCAGCAAAATCATCATCGGAGTCAAATTTGTGTCTGTCATAACGCACGCCCAGTCCCAAGTCCACTTTGTCGCCCAGTTGGATGTGGTCTCGTATGGCAAAGAAATGGTTGTACCCTGTAATGTTGCGGTCGGTACAGTCTTGGGTGCTAAACCCATCTTTACAAAAATGCTCGGTGTGGATGGTTGTGGGCTCAAACTGATAAACATAAGGGTCATCCTGTTTGCCCTTACCGCCCAGATTAGTCACCTTAGTTTGGGCTTGTTCGGAGTACCAATCGCCACGTCTTAGAGCAGAATCAAACTTATCCATGCCCATCAAGACATTAACCCTATGCTCGGTATTGGCAAATTTAAAGCTCTTTTGGGCGGACAGTTGTAACACGTCATGCTGTTCTTTATAGGTGTTACGCTCAGACAGATAGCCTGACAGTGGCTTGGTGATGTCTGCTCGGCAATTTTCATCAAATGTCGGATAAACAGCACAACTGGTCTCTCGTCTTAGCGTGTCAAGTTTGATGCTCTGACGGTCATAGCTAAGACGCAAGTCATCAATCCACGCATGAGCCTTTGGTGTGTAGTGATAGTTGATGCCATGGCGGTTTTTGTCGTGATGTTCATCAAAATAAAAACCACGGGTATAGCCCAGACTTAGGTTATGTGGGGCTATCGGCACGACCAAGCCTGATAGTAGATTGTCACCATAATACACCCCACGGATGGCAGGCGTGCCACTCATGTATTTTTTAAGAAACGCAGGCGTGATGTAGGCTTCTTGGCTCATGTCTTGGATGTCGTACTCTTGCTTGGTGTTCTCAAATACGCCGCCAACATAATGCGTATCATCAAAACGATAGCCGACTTTGGCAAGGTAGGATTTGGATTTATAATCCATGGGGTTTGCCATGATACGATTCGCCCCTGTGTAGTCGCTGGCACTCACGGTTTCGGTGATGTGCTTCATCTTGTCGTAGGCTTCTTGTTCGGCAGGCGTGTAGGGCGGGTCGGTACGCATGGTATAGGGGTTGTCCAGCGTGTGTTTGGCGAGCATTTTTGGGGTGCAGTCTCGTGTCGGGCATTCATTTTGTAGGATAAACCAGTTGTGATTATTCACAATCTCAGTGTTGCCTGTGTTGTTCCACGGCGACCCCCGCAGTTCGTACAAATCGGTAAAAGCCCCCACACGGGTAAGGCTTTGGGGCAGGTCTGCCACGTCCTTGTGTACCTTGGTTTCTTCGCCTGTGCGGTGCGTGTACTGGATAAGTGCTTCAAAACCGCCAGCACGTCCTGCCAGTCCAACGGTATTGGCAAATTGGTTGTTTTTGCTGCTGTATGCACTCTTGGTAGAGACACCCCAATCTTTGCCATCTTTGATGATGTCGCCCACGTCTTTGGTGCGAAAACTCACCGCCCCACCCAATGCCCCAGAGCCGAACTCAGATGACGCTGAGCCTTTGGAGAGCTCAATGGAGCGGACGTTTTCATATTCTATCTCATTGATGGCACCGCCATTGGCTTTGTTGCTTAGGTCGTTGATGTAGGATTGCACCTGCACAATCCCATCAACTTGCAAACCCACACGGTTCTTATCCACGCCACGGATGGAGTAGCCACTACTTGCCCCACGTCCTTGCTCAACCACGGCAATACCAGGGTCATAGCGTGTCAAGTCACGAATGCCCATGATTTGTTCTTTGTTGATGTCATCTGTAGATTTGACGATTTTGCCCAGCCCTGTCACTTCGGTGCTTTTACGTCCTAATTTGCGTACGATTTTAATGGTTTCTGACTCTAAGACGACGTGTGGCTCATCATCGGAGTGGGGCGTGCTTGGGTTTTCTGTGGTGTTGGCATAAGCCATGTTGCCCATTCCCAAAAAGACAGACAGCACCGCCAAATGTAGCGTGGTCGGACGTGAGATAACATAAGATGATAACATGATATTTCCTAATAATTTTTAAATAAATCAAAACCAAATCTTGGCACACCAATGCCTGACATGCCAAGATTTCATCATATATTTTAAAAATGCTAACGGTTACTTTTTAACCTGTTGTTTGGCACCAAAAACGCCAGCAACCCCGTCTTTTTTACTGGTACGTTCACTATAAAACGACCCGCCAAGCTCTGTGGCATTTTTACCATAAAAACCACCATCAACCTTACCTGACAGATGAGCCACAGCACCACTCATTGAGCTTTTATCTAGGCTTAGACCTTTCTCGCCAGTTCTAAAATCGGCGGTAAAGCCATTGCCACTAATGACCCCGTTGTCAATGATGATGCTAGGGGCGACACTACCCCCAGCGTATAGCGTGCCTTTGAGCGTTTTGTTGTCAAAATTAACGCCAAATTCTGCCCGACTGGCGTTTTGACCCTTGCCAGCATCAATCGCACCCGTCAAAGAATCTTTGGTCAAGATATAAGCCTGCCATGTGCCGTGATATTCTAGCTCGCCTGCCTTTGGCATCTCTGACAATGCCGTCCGCTCGCCCGTCAAGAATAGATAAGCGTCTGATTTTGAGCCATTGTCATCATAAAAGTAAGTGCCAAATTTGACGTGGTTTAGGTTGCCACAGCAAGCACTGATGACCAAATTCTTGCCATTGACGTCGTATTTGTTGGTTTGGATAAAGTCAGCAGTGCCTGTAGCAGGCAGTAGTGAGAAACTTCTGCCGTTAATCACCAATTTTGTGGCATCGCCAAAGGTATCAAGACTGCTTTTGTCAAGCTCATCAATGCCAAACTTGACCGCATCAAAGGCTTTTTCGGTAGGGGCGATGTCATCCCATTTGCCGTCTTTATGTTGTCTTGCCCCAAACACGGCAAACAAAGAATTGTCATCGGCTAAGAATTTGCCTGCAAGTTCTTCGGCATGCTCCCCAAAAAAACCGCCTTCTAAGCTTTTAGAGTTGGATTTAAAAAATGGGTCGTTAGGGTTGCTTGCTGTGGCACTGCCCCGAAAGCGATTGTCTTTGATGTCAGCTTTGATGTCATAGCGTTTGACTTTCTCAGACTTGCTTTTGTGGCGAGAGAGTTCGCCTGTCAGGGTTTTGTTGGCAAAGTCCACGGTAAAGACGCTGGTGTGACTTACATCGCCTGTTCTGCCTTCATCACGCCATTTGGCATCATCTTTGGTGGATTCATGAAAAGAAAACGCACTATAATCCGCCCCTGCATTTTTCTTGTATTCGCTGTGAAACTCATCAGAGCTACGTCCTTTTTTGGCATCCGTCATAAAATCCCAAGTGCCTTTGTAGGTGATGGTTTGGGTGGGTAGGGCGGTGGCGGGATTGGTGCCTTGATAAAACACAAAGCCGTTCATGCCATTATGGATGGTATTTGTGGCAAAGTTCGGTCTGGGCTGCAAATCAGCCACCCAGCCTGATTTGACAAATTTCATGTAGTCTCGGTCACGACTGCCATACCATGCACCTGCGGATGTTGGCACGGGACTGTGTGAGTCTTCGTAATTATCCGAATAAAGACTGGACGCACCGTTTAGGTTGTTCAAGTCTTTTTTGTGTCTGTCAACCACTCTGCTAAGCCTGTCATTAATGGGCTTAATCATGTCAGCAGACAGGGGTACATGTTCTTCTGTGCTGTCTGCGTGCAAGTTACGTCTGACGGTTGCCATATGAAAGCCCAGTGATGGCTCCATGAGTGCATCAAGCTCTTCTGCGGTTCTAGGTGGCGTGGGGACATCTTCATGGATAGGGGTGTTGGTACTGGGCGGCTTTATCGGTTCGATGGCAGTCAGTGCGACATCGCCTTTGTTGGACGCACAAGCGGTCATCAGTATCGCCAAGGATAGGGTCAGTGTGGATTTGGTTGTCATTTTCATAAAATTTCACCATTAAATAAAAATGTTGTTCACTAATATTACTATTATCAAATAGTAATAATTATTGTTATGTTATTGTATAAATTTTTACAAAATTTGTCAATTAGGGTTACCTTAAAAATGAAAACTGATTGTTTTTTGTTAAAATGATAAATATTTATTATTAAAATTTTAAAAATCGACAATTTTATCTTAAAAATGCATGATATTTATGCAGTTTTATCTACAAAAAGAAACAAATATTTTAAATTTTTATAACAAAGCAGTAAGGTCTATCCAAGCCTACACTTTTTGATAAATGCACTTGCAAAACCCTGACAAATCAAGGATAATTTTATTTTACGCCCTGTATTTACCATTCATTCCATATCCACAAGGACACCCCATGACCGCCAGATTTGCCGCCGCCATCAGCGAATTACAAGCCCGTTTTGGCACCGCTCTTAGTACCAATCTAACCATTAGAGAGCAGCACGCCCATACCATGACATGGTTAGATAACGAACCTGCCGATGCGGTGCTGACCGCCACATCCAAAGAAGACGTTGCCGATGCAGTCAAAATTTGCCATGCTCACGGCATGCCTGTTATCGCCTTTGGGATAGGTTCGTCACTAGAAGGGCAGTTAAATGCTCCGCATGGCGGGCTGTGCATTGACATGAGTCAGATGGATGCGATTTTGCAGGTCAATAGTGAAGATTTGACCGCCACTGTGCAGGCAGGCGTGACCCGAGAAGCTCTTAATCAATACCTAAAAGACACGGGGCTGTTTTTCCCCATCGACCCTGGGGCGAATGCCACGCTTGGTGGAATGGTGGCGACTCGTGCCAGTGGCACCAATGCCGTGCGTTATGGCACGATGAAAGATGTGGTGCTGTCGCTTGAAGTAGTCATGCCTGATGGTGAGATTATCCGCACCGCCAGTCGTGCCAAAAAATCATCGGCAGGCTATGATTTGACACGGCTCATCATCGGCTCCGAAGGCACGCTTGGGATAGTGACTGAGATTACGGTGAAGCTGTTTGGTTTGCCTGAGTGTATCGGCAGTGGCATTTGTCATTTTCCCGATGTGGATAGGGCGTGTCAGGCGGTGATGGCGACGATACAGATGTGCTTGCCGATTGCTCGTATCGAACTGCTGGACGCCACACAAATCAAGGCGTGCAACGCTTATTCTGGGCTGTCGCTCAAAGAGACCGCCACGCTACTGGTGGAATTTCACGGCACTAATGCAGGCGTGGCAGAACAGGCACAGCTGTTCGGGGATATTATTGCTGACTTTGACGGTCAGGATTTTGCGTGGGATACGGATGAGAGTAAGCGTAAACAGCTTTGGACGGCACGCCACAACGCCTATCATGCCAGCCGTGCTTTACGCCCGACTGCCAGCGGGCTATCTACCGATGCGTGCGTGCCGATTTCACGCCTTGCTGAGTGTGTAACTGAGACGGTCAAGGACATAGAGATGCGTGGCATGTTAGGGCCTGTGGTGGGTCATGTGGGCGATGGCAATTTTCATGTGCTGTTATTGGTGGACATGGATGATGAGCGTGAAGTGATACACGCCAAAGAAATCCTATCACGTCTTGCCGAGCGTGCCATTGATATGGATGGCACCTGTACAGGCGAGCATGGCGTGGGGCAAGGCAAACGTAAATACATGGCAAAAGAGCATGGTGGTGCTTTGGCAGTCATGAAAGCCATCAAATCTGCCATCGACCCCAAAAACATCATGAATCCTGATAAGATTTGGGAATGATGGATTATGATGAATTATTATGGAAAATCCAAACACAGACAGGGGACAGACAGGGGATGTCTGTGTTTAAATGGGGCTGACTGAATGTGGTGCGATATTTACTATTTAACATAATATATATTATGCGAAGTAGTCCCAATGGTTATTTGTCAAGTTTTGTAACAAAGACTGATGAAGTAGAAATCGTTGCACGAATCACGCACGCAGATAAAATCATGCTTAAAGCGACATCAATGCCAGTTAAGCCGATAAGTGATAAAATTTTGCCGTCACCGCTTGCAAGCATGGCATTGGCTTCTGATATCATCTTATCTAACATCTCTGATACGCCGGCATAAGTAGCAAGACCAAGACCGGCACCGGCAAGGGCTTTTTTTATGCCAACTTGTAGGAGTTTATCACCGACATTATAAATAAGATTGGCTAGACTAGACACGGCGACCCCCAATAATCATCACAGAAATAATGCCACCAATGCCAATGATGAACGGACGCATGGTAGTAAACGCATCACAAAGCCCCTGATAGCTAATTTGGTGCGATATGCTAATCCCATGCAGTGATAAAGCTAGATTATCGCCCACGGGACAAGCACGACCGAAATTAACACGATTTTTATCTATTTGTAAATCATCTGATAAATCTTTAATCTTTGGTTTGTCTTCATCTGGTACTTCTAAGTCATCTTGTGTCCAGTCCATCCATTCACAAATTTTTTTATGAAATTTGGAACTATCACAGCTTAAAGGGTCATCATCTTCTTTTTTGGGTGTGTCTGTATCGTCTTTGGGCGGTGTCTGGGTGTTTTCTTCTTCGTTATTGATTGTCATGTTACAAGCTATGTATTTGCCTGTGTTTTCTTCCATAGTGCAATTTTTTTCATTAACGTCGTCAATGTCATATTTTTTATCTTTGATGTCTTGCTCAATTTCTTTTGATATTTCATTGCAAGCGTTAGACTCACAATACTTGTCAATGTTTGTTTCTCTGTTAATTTCATCGCCGTAGTAGTGATTGTTATTGATGATGATATCGTCATACTTTGTGTTGTAGTAGTTTTTGATATCGTCATCGTCCATTTTTTCAGCGATTTTTTTAGCGAGTGCTGTTAGCTCATCTTTTGATAACTGTTTGTGGTTTTTTTCAGAATTGACATTGTCGGAGCCAGGATTGCAATTATCATTTGATAACGTCTTATAAGAAACTTTGATTGATACAGTATGCTGTTTATATTCATCACCCTGCTTATAATATAATCTGACGTAGTCAGAGCCAGCACCAGAGTTTGAAGAATTAAATAAAGACTTAGATTTATTTTGGAGTTCAATAATATCACGCTGTGACATTATCAATGTTTTGCCAGATGATTTTTGAACTCGTTCTTTGGCATCATTTAACACTTTAGATAAGTCATAGTAATAATCGCCATCAGTTGAATACATTAGACATTTTTCGTCTGATAAATTTGAGTCGTTATTGTAATCGTCGTCTTTGCGTTCAGCAGTACAAACCCCTGAGACATCGCAGACAATTTCAACAGTATCATCAATGATATCATCGCATTTCTTTTTGTTTGAAATACACCAAGCCAAAGCACCAGCAGGCGTTAAAGCCCTGCCGACTTTACCAACTTTAACAGCAACCCCAAACCTTATATTCAATGGTCTTGTGATACAGGTAAAGATTGCCCTCGTTATTTTGATAACAAAGGCACGCCCGACATCTCTAATCCTTTAACCAAAAACAACGCACCGAACGCATCCACGGATGACGATGATAAATAGCCCAATAAAAATAAGCCCATGATGTTTCATGGGCTTATTTTTTGGTAGATTTTGGCAGGCGAGAACCCTAATTAGCTGTCGCTGTCCCCACTGAGTTCTCGCTCAATGTCCGCATCACTTAAATCCACTTCAAGGTCATGAGATGCAGGTTTGGCGTACTTTTCCGCCTTAGGCGTTACCTCATCCACTTCTTTGGCGTTGTCGTACGACCCTAATTGTACATTAGGCAGGGGTTTTTTAGCCTTTTCCAGTTCTTTGAACTGGGCTTTTTGCTTGGCCAAAGCCTTTTCTTTACGAGACAAGGAAACCTGTAAAGCCTCTTGGCACAGCTCTTTTAAGTGTTTGTTGTCATCAGGCTCATAGGTCTTATCAATGGCGATGTCGCCCCCTGTTTGACGACCTTTTTCGCTATATACTGTATAGATTTTTGTGTTCGATTTGAGTTCGTTCTCTGCGTTCACATACCAGTTTTGGAAAAAAATCACGCCGATGCGTTTATTAATCATGTTTTCATCATGGTCATATTCCTCATTGACTGTTTCCCATGATTTTTTTTCAGCATTCCAAATTTTGTTAGGCACAACCCCACGTTTTGAGGAAAAACCTTGGTTGCCGTTGCTGTCCATCAGGTTCAAAATAGGCACAAAGTTTGAAAGCACAGCCCCCTCTTTGACAGGTTCATCATTCATGTTGTAAATGACATCCACTGTTTCTAGGTTTTCTGTTTTTTCGGTTGTAAAGTTGATTTTTAGGCGGTCTTGCGTGACTTTTAGGTCTTGGCCGTCTTTGTCTTTTCTGATGTATTCCCAGATGGCAGATTGGATGGTGATGATGGTGGGCACGATAGCCCATATCAAGGCACGCCTTGACACACGCTTGTCCGATTTTGGCACGCTCGTCATCGCTGATAAAGGGAGCAGGGGCTTCTTCGATGACTTTCTGATGACGGCGTTGCATGGAGCAGTCTCGCTCGCCCAGATGAATGGCGTTGCCGTGCGTGTCTGAGATGACTTGAATTTCAATGTGGCGTGGGTTTTTTAGGTATCGCTCCATATAAACCACAGGATTACCAAAGGCACTCATTGCTTCTTTTTTGGTCATGGCGACCGCAGACAATAGCTCGTCCATACTCTCAACGACTCTCATGCCACGACCACCGCCACCGCCAGCGGCTTTGATGATGACAGGTAGTCCCACATCTTGGGCGATTTTGATGATTTGTTCGTCATCATCAGGCAACGCCCCATCAGAGCCTGGCACGCACGGTACGCCTGAGGCTATCATGGTGTTTTTGGCGGCGACTTTATCGCCCATCATGCGGATATTTTGGGCGGTAGGGCCAATAAACACAAACCCCTGCTCGCTGACAAATTCGGCAAAATCGGCATTTTCGCTCAAAAACCCATAACCAGGATGAATGGCGTCCACCCCCAAAAGCTCGGCTGCCGATACGATGGCACGCTGGTTTAGATAGCTATCTTTGGGCAGATGACTGCCAATACACACCGTCTCATCAGCAAGACGGGCAGGCAAGCTGTCCTTGTCGGCAGTAGAATGCACAAGCACCGATGTAATGCCAAGCTCACGGCAAGCACGGATAATTCTTAGGGCAATCTCGCCACGGTTGGCGATGAGAATTTTTTTGAAGGGAGTTGGGTTCATGGACTGTCCTTGTTGTCTATTTGTTATCGATGACAAACAATGGTGCATCATATTCCACCATGTCACCTTCTTCTACCAAAATCTCAGCCACCACGCCATCGGTGTCCGCCTTGACTTCGTGCATGATTTTCATCGCTTCTACAATACACAAGGTGTCGCCTGCCTTGATGGTGTCGCCCACTTCCACAAAATTTGGGCTATCGGGGGCGGATTTGCGATAAAATGTCCCCAGCATGGGCGATGTGATGGTGTGTTTGGCACTTGGATTGTCGGGTGTTTGAGTGGCTCTGGTGGGGGCTGTGTCGGCTGTTGGCACAGGAGCGATGTGTCCAACAGGAGCAGGTGGCGTATCAGATGGGTATTTGGTAAGTTTGATGGTTTGTGTGCCGTCTTGGATTTCTAGCGAGTGAATTTGGGCGGTCTCGGTCAGCTTGATAAGGCGGGCTAAGTTGTCAAAATCGATGTTCATTATTGTCCCTAAAAATGTGTGGGTGGGACTGTGATTATAAAAAAGTTTTGCAAATTTGTCTAGACATTTTGATAGGTCATGCATGTGTTATAAATACAAGTATTTGATTTTTATAAATATCTCGCTAAATGGGGCAAGTTTTTGACTGATGGTAGATGGGCAAACTTTTCACCCCTGACCTATCGGGAAGAGTGCCTAAACAACACCATTTTATTCAACCTATCTCAAAAATATTTCACTTTTTATTCTGTATAAACTATGTTATCTTATTTATCTATATTTTATATCTTTGTTGATTGATAGTTTTTTTATTTGAGAATAAACATGACAACAGCCGAACAAAGCATATCGCCACAGACCAACACACAAACACAAAAACTCACTTGGAGGGCCTTCGGACCAGGCATTCTTATGGCGTCCGCCGCCATTGGTGGTTCGCACCTTGTATCGTCCACCCAAGCTGGGGCATTATACAGTTGGCAACTTGCCATTATGATTGTGCTTGCCAACTTTTTTAAATACCCCTTTTACCGCTTTGGTACAGAATACGCCTACAAAACAGGCGACAGCCTTGTGGTAGGTTATGCCAAAAAATCCAAAGCCTATCTTTGGGCATTTTTTGGCTTATCTGTTGTGTCAGGTGTGATAACCACAGGGGCAGTCGCCCTGCTCTGTGCGACCATTTTGGGCTTTATTTTGCCCTTTGAGCTAAATCCACTTGTTCTATCCATCATCGTGATGACGGTCTCATGGGGGCTACTCATTGCAGGGCATTATAAGGTTTTGGATAACATCTCAAAGTGGATTATCCTAGCATTGACGGTTGCCACCATTGCAGCGGTTATTATCGCAGGTATGTCGCCCAAAGAAGTCACCTCTGATTTTGTGCCGATGTCGCCTTGGAATTTGGCGTCTTTGGGCTTTATCATCGCTCTGATGGGCTGGATGCCTGCTCCGCTTGAATTCTCGGTCATCACATCCGTCTGGACATCCAAAAAAATTCGCACCGACCACACAAGCCATTTTCAAGGCGTGGTGGATTTTAACGTGGGCTACTTTACATCGGCGATTTTGGCGTTGTTTTTCTTGACGCTTGGCGTGTTTGTACAGTACGGCACAGGCGAAGAGATTGCCACCAAAGGCGGAGCTTACATCGGTCAGCTTGTACATATGTACACAGAGACCATTGGCAACTGGTCAAAAATTCTCGTGGCATTCATCGCTTTTTTGTGTATGTTTGGCACGGTCATCACGAGTGCAGACGGCTATGGGCGTACCAATGCCGAGAGTCTGTCGCTCATCAAAACAGGCACAACCGAGCTTACCGAAAAATACGTCATACGCTGGACGACTGCCATGGTTATCGGTGGATTCATCTTGATTAACGTGTTTGCAGGACAAATGGCAAGTCTGCTCAAATTTGCGATGATTAGCTCATTTGTCTCCGCTCCGATTTTTGCTTATCTGAACTACTCTTTGGCAAAATCTGAAAACCTACTTACCCCAAAGATGAACATCTACGCCCTGCTTGGCATTGCCTTTTTGGCGGGATTTGCAGGATTGTTTTTATTGCAGTTTTTTGGGATTATTGGTTAAAACAAAAACACATCAAAAAGGGCGACATCAATCGCCCTTTATTTTTGGGTGGTAGCCTAAAAAGTATGCCAAATTAGGTTTTCCGTTCGCCCTTGTATCAACCCAACACCAAACCTAGATTATCT
>ERZ1023440.66-NODE-66-length-46290-cov-11.000260_pt1 | contig 46290 bp, 47 predicted proteins | sample MGYA00380520_ERZ1023440 | MGnify/ENA primary metagenome ERZ1023440 (study PRJEB33173, sample SAMEA4830335) | metagenome | study: EMG produced TPA metagenomics assembly of the PRJEB25223 data set...
GGCGTCCCCTAGGGGGTTCGAACCCCTGTTACCGCCGTGAAAGGGCGATGTCCTAACCACTAGACGAAGGGGACGCAACATAAATTGGTGGAGCTAAGCGGGATCGAACCGCTGACCTCTTGCATGCCATGCAAGCGCTCTCCCAGCTGAGCTATAGCCCCTCACTGTGTGAGTGAGGGGCGCATTTTAGCAGAGGACAATCAGGTGTCAATCTTTTTTCCGCTTTGCGCCCAAGAAATTTGCTTATACTTTGATTTTTTTAAATAATCAACTGCCGCTTGCAAACGCCGCACGGCCGCCTCTTTGCCCGCCAAGACGAAACTGACGGCTAAATCCGGCGAGGGTGCGCCGCCTGTCAGCGCAAGACGCGCCGGCTGTCCGATTTTGCCGAAGCCGATATCGAAATGCGCGACCGTTTCTTCAATCGCAGTATGCACGCTATGTTCGTCAAAATCGCCTAATGCCGCTAATTTTTCCGCCAAATACGTCAAACGCTCGCCGGTCTGCTCGTCCTTAAAGGCTTTTTTCTGTGCTTCCATCGGGTATTCCTGCGGATCAACTGCTATCCAGCACATATGTTCCGCCATTTCTTTCAAGGTTTTGGCACGCTCCAAATAATGCGGAATGGCGGCGGCTAAGGTATGCGCTGCCAAATCATAGCCCTGCGCCTGCAGATAATCCGGCAACAGGGCTTGCAGACGCGCGCTGTCGGCCTGTTGCAGATAGTGCTGGTTCAGCCAACGCAATTTTTCGGTATTAAAGGCGGATGGCGCGCTATTGACTTGATTGATGCGGAAATATTGCATCAATTCTTCTAGCGAGAAGATTTCCTGATCGCCATGCGACCAGCCCAATCGCATGAGATAATTGACAATGGCTTCAGGCAAATAGCCTTCGCTTCGATAATCCAAAACATTGGTTGCGCCGTGGCGTTTCGACAAACGCTGTCCGTCGTCGCCGAGAATCATCGGTACATGAGCAAAGGTCGGTACGGCATAGCCCAATGCCTGATAAAGGTTGATTTGACGCGGCGTGTTGCTGATATGGTCTTCGCCGCGAATGACCATGCTGACTTGCTGCTCGGCATCATCGATGACGACGCAGAAATTATAGGTGGGCGTGCCGTCGCTGCGGCGGATAATAAAATCGTCCAATTCATTATTTTGAATCGTGATTTTTCCGCGCACTTGGTCGTCCCAACTGACCGAACCGTCTAAAGGATTTTTAAAACGCACGACCGGCTGCACACCGGCAACAGGTTCTCCGCCGTTGCGGTATTTACCGTTATAGCGCGGTTTTTCGCCGCGTGCTTTCTGTGCTTCGCGCATGGCTTCCAGCTCTTCGGGACTGCACCAGCAATAATACGCCAAGCCTTTGGCTATCATGTCTTCAATGACTTGGTTATACAAATCAAATCGTTGGCTTTGGCGAACAATGTCGCCGTCGGCATTAAGCCCCAGCCAGCGCATGCCGTCTAAAATAACTTGAGTAGAGGCTTCGGTTGAGCGTTCGCGGTCGGTGTCTTCAATCCGCAGACGGAATACGCCTTGATGCTGACGCGCATGCAGCCATGAGAATAAAGCGGTGCGCACACCGCCGATATGCAAATCGCCCGTCGGACTGGGCGCAAAACGTGTAATAACCACAATATTTCCTTTCTTTAATTGTTGACGCGTATTTTACGCGCATTTTCCAATAAGCTCATCCGGCTTGCGCCGCAAACCAATGTCGGACAAAGTGCGCCGCCCATTGCTGTGAAAAATCTTCCGTTTCTACCGCCGCCCATTCGCGGATTTGCGCCATTTTCATGCCCTGCAAGCCGCAGGGATTGATGCGGGCAAAGGGTGATAAATCCATATCTACATTCACCGCCACGCCGTGATAGGTACAGCCGCGACTGACTTTTAAGCCTAAAGAAGCGATTTTGCGCCCGTCTGCGACATAAACGCCGGGGGCGTCGGCACGCGCGGCGGTCTGAATGCCGTAAGGCTTTAAGCTGTCAATCGTCGTTTGCTCAATCATGCTGACTAAGGGACGAATGCCGATATCGGCGCTTTTGATATCCAGCAATAAATAAATCACCGCCTGCCCCGGCCCGTGATAGGTAACTTGTCCGCCGCGGTCGATATGCACGACGGAAATATCGCCGGTTGCCAGCAAATGCTCGGCTTTGCCCGCCAAGCCCTGCGTAAAAACCGGCGGATGCTGCACCAACCATAGAACATCATCTTCGGGGCTGCGGCGGCGCTTTTGGGTGTAATCCAGCATTGCCTGCCAAATCTCGCGATAATCGCGCAGCCCGAGAGAAACGACCGGCAAGCCTTGCGCCTGCATCACAATGCCATAATCACATGCGGCGAATCGCTCAAAGCCTGATAAACCACATCAATGGCGGCTTTATCATAAAACATCGCCGTCAGGCTGATCGCCAGATAATTGCCGTTTTTGCTGGCTTGTTCTTTCATTCCCAAGCGGTCTTGCTCGGGAATGAGGCGATTAACGATGTCTAAAATTTCCGCCTGAAATTCAGGGGTATTTTTGCCTGTAATTTTAATGGGAAAGCGGGCGGGAAACTCGATTAAGGTTTCTTCGCCTGCCGTTTGATTGTCTGTATTAGTCATTATTCCACCACATTTTTAAACCATGCCAAGTACGTTTGAAAAAGCCGGCTTCCGCCACCGCTTCCGCCGCCACCGCCGGCACGGTCGCATAGACTTGTCCGCCCGCCGCGATACGGATATCGCCCAAAACCTGCCCTTTGGCAATCGGGGCAACCAGCGTGCCGTTGATATTCAAAGTCGCGGTCAAGCTGTTTTTCGCCTCATTCGGCACAAGCAGATTAAGGGTTTGCTGCGCCGCGATATTGACGCTGTCCGTCTCGCCTTTAAACACCTGCGCTTGGCTTAAGACCTGCCCTGCCTGCACGGGACTAATGCGGCTGAACAGAGCAAAACCGCTATTGAGCAATTGCAAAGAAGCCTCATAGCGATGCTCTTCTTTTCTCGCGCCCAATACCACGCTAATCATACGCGCCTCGCCGCGCTTTTCCGAAGCCACCAAGCAAAAGCCCGCCGCATCGGTATAGCCGGTTTTCAGCCCGTCAACATTGGCATTGCGCCACAATAAACGATTGCGATTTTGCTGCTTGATTTTATTCCATACAAATTCTTTCTGACTGTAGTAATGATAATATTCGGGGAATTGCATGATAATCGCCCGCGCCAACAGAGCAATATCGCGTGCGCTGCTGTAATGCGCCTCGTCGGGCATGCCGGTAGGATTGACGAAATGGGTATTTTTCATGTCCAATTGCGCCGCCGCCTGATTCATCATCTGTGCAAAACCTTCCACCGAGCCGCCGAGATATTCCGCCAAAGCCACGCTGGCATCATTGCCCGATTGCACAATCATGCCTTGAATCAAATCGCCCACCGCCACCTGCGAATTAATCTCTACAAACATGCGCGAGCCTTCCTGCTTATAGGCTTGCTGACTGATACTGACCTTGTCTTCCAGCGTGATTTTGCCGCTTTGCAGGGCTTGGAAAGTCAAATAGGCGGTCATCAATTTGGTAATGCTGGCAGGCGGCAAGGCTTGTTCAGCATTGCGTTCGCGCAAAATCTGTCCGCTTTCGGCATCCATCAGCACATAGCCGGAAACCAAATCATCAATCGCCGCTTGCTGTGCGAAAAGCGGCTGCCACAGCAAAAACGGCAACCAAATCAATAATAGGAATTTTTGTACGACAGCTTTCATTTTATCCTTTGGGCGCAAATAAAAGGCGCAGTCTATCATAGCGCATCGATTTCTTCAGGCGCGACGGGCTGCGGCGGCAGGATCCGCTTGTGCCGCGAACGATCGTGCCAAAAAGCAATCCTCTCTTGCGTCGCCGCCGATACGCTTTCACCGCGCAGAAAGCGGTCTAAATCGGCATAGCTGAAACCCAATTCGCCCTCATCCGTCTGCCCTTTCCACAAACCCGCGCTGGGCGCTTTGTTCAGCACTTGTTCCGGTACGCCCAAAGCCGCACCCAAGGCAAATACCTGCTCTTTGCGCAAACGCGCCAACGGCAATACGTCTGCCGCGCCGTCGCCGAATTTGGTGAAATAGCCGGTATAGCTTTCCGCCAGATTATCCGTACCCAAGACAATCGCGCGATGGCTCTGCGCCAAGGTATAAAGACAGACCATACGCAAACGCGCCATCAAATTGCCATGCAAGACTTGCTGCCGATCGGGATTGGGCGATAAAGCGGCGTCGATTTGCCCCATCACCGCCTCATACATCGGCGCAATCGAAATCGTCTCGCCGCTTAAGCCGGCACCGTCTAAAACCGCCTGCGCATCCGCCAAATCCGCCGCACTGCTGACCGCCGCCGGCAACATGTAAATATGTTTCGGTGCGTCAATGCGCGCCAGCAAATAAGCGCAGACCGCCGAATCCACACCGCCGCTCAAGCCCAAGACATAGCCGTCCATGGCATAGAGTTCGCGCCGCTGCTCTTCCAACCATTCGCAGACATAATCCGCATATTTCAGCCAATTCATCGTCCTACCTCCATTTCTTTGGCAATTCCATCCAACATATCCTGTTTTAAATTCCACAGCGGCTGCGACAAATCCACATAATAACCATGCGGATTTTCCAAACGCTTGACTTCACACCACAAAGTATTCAATTCGCTTTGCACATAGGCGCGGATTTCTGCCAAAGTCGGGCGTTTTTGCACGGCTTTGCCGTCCTGCCACACCAATTGCAGACAAGGTTTGACATGAAAATCCTGCACGGTTTTGCGTTTCCACGGCGCTTGCGGATCGAATAAGGTATAAGGCTGACTGCCGTCTATGGTTTCTTCGCGCAAACTCACCACGTCCGCAATCGCCATCTGCGCCTGATTATATAAACGCCAAACCTGTTTAAAGGCGGGGGTCGTAGTTTTAATCAAGTTTTCGCTGATTTTGATTTTCGGCTCGGCTTTGCCGGCTTTTTCTAAGGAAACGATTTTATACACGCCGCCGAACACCGGTTCGCTGCGTGCGGTAATCAAGCGTTCGCCCACGCCGAAACCGTTAATCGCCGCGCCCTGCTGAATCAAATCTTTAATAATGAATTCATCCAAACCATTAGACACCATAATCTCGCAGTCCTGCATGCCGGCAGCGTCCAGCAGTTCGCGGCAACGGCGGCTTAAATACGTCAAATCGCCGCTGTCGATACGAATGCCTTTAAGCCGCTTGCCCAAAGGTTGCAATACTTCCTGCTGCAGGCGAATGGCATTGGGTAAGCCGCTGCGCAACACATCATAAGTATCTATCAGCAATACCGTATGATCGGGATAAGTCTGGGCATAGGCGGCAAAAGCGCTGTATTCATCGGCAAAACTCTGCACGAAAGCATGCGCCATCGTGCCGACCGCCGGCACACCGAAAACCACTTCCGCCTGCGTATTGGCGCTTGCCGCCACGCCGCCGATATAAGCGGCACGCGCACCGTATAAAGCCGCATCTGCGCCATGTGCGCGGCGCGAGCCGAACTCAAACACCTTGCGCCCCTGTGCTTGGGCGCAAATCCGCGCCGCCTTGGTCGCAATCAAGGATTGATGATTGAGCGTCAGCAAAAGGAAGGTTTCTAAAATCTGACAATCAATCAAAGGCGCGCGCACGCTGAGCAGCGGTTCATTGGGAAAAACCACCGAGCCTTCGATAAAGGCATAAATCTCGCCGCCAAAACGGAAATCGCGCAAATATTGCAAAAAACCTTCGTCAAATCCGCCTTTTTGCCGCAGAAAATCTATCTGTTCAGCGCTAAAAGACAGCGCGCGCACATAATCCAAAACCGTTTCTAGACCGGCAAAAATCGCAAAGCCGCCGTTATCGGGTACGCGGCGGAAATAGTAATCAAAGACCGCCCATTCCTGCGCCCGCCCTTGGGTGAAATAGGCATTCGCCATCGTCAGCTCGTAATAGTCTAATAATAAAGATTGATGCGCTTGCACGGCTAATCTCTCTTGCGCGGCGTAGAAGAATCAATAATTTCCGCCTCAATCACGCTGCCGTCGGCACGATGCGCCTGCACTTCGCCGTCATATTCATAGCTAACATCGGGTTTCACTTTAAACCCGAAACCGCGCACCACGCGCTCAGGCTTAAATGCGCGCAACAGCCCCAGTCCTAATAAGCGGCGCAGCGGCGCAAAAAACAGACACAATGCCAAAATATCGCTGATAAAACCCGGGAAAATCAGCAAGACCCCTGCCAATACGCGGTAAATACCGCCGCCATCGCCTCGATGTAAAGGCTGCGCCTGCCGCATTTTCAGCAAAAACCTGATTTGCTCGCCGCGCAAAATCGCTATACCTGCCAGCACGGAAGTAATTACCAAAGCCAGCGTCCCCAAGACGCTGAACACATCGACTACCGCCGACAGCACCATCAGTTCCAATACCAACCAAATCGCAAAAAACAATAATAAAGGCATCATCATCTCCTTGTTGAGAATAAAAGGAATGGTTACAAAATAAGAGAAATCAAGCTCTCTGAACAAAACGCCATGTTTGACAAGCCCTAAAGCCCTGCCTATATTAACGCCCTTTTATTTGATATTAAGGAAAAACTTATGTGCGGAATCGTCGCCGGCGTGGCAGAAAGAAATGTCGTGCCGATTTTATTGGAAGGGCTGAAACGCTTGGAATACCGCGGCTATGACTCCGCAGGGCTGGCGGTCAATAATGGCGATGCCATTGTGCGTACGCGTGCCGTGGGCAAAGTGGCGAGCTTGGTCAGCAAAGCGCAAGCGAATGCCGTACAAGGACAAAGCGGCATCGCCCACACCCGCTGGGCAACGCACGGCGTACCCAGCGAAGCCAATGCCCACCCGCATATGAGCAGCGATAGCATAGCGCTTGTGCACAACGGCATCATTGAAAACTATCAGGAAATTCGCGCGGAACTCAGCGACCTAGGCTATGTATTCAGTTCCGAAACCGACACCGAAACCATCGCTCATCTCATTCATCACCATTACCGCGACAGCGGCAATTTGCAGCAAGCCGTCCGTCAAAGCCTCGTCCGACTGCGTGGCGCTTATGCGATTGCGGTCATGGCGGCAGACAAACCCGATGAAATCGTCGCCATACGCCACGGCTCGCCGATGGTCATCGGCATCGGCATCGGCGAACACTTCATCGCCTCCGATATTTTCGCCCTGCTGCCGGTTACACGCCGCTTTATCTATATGAAAGAAAGCGATTTGGCGGTAATTACGCGCGGCGAATACCGCATCTATGACGCGCAAGACCAATTGGTTACGCGAGACATCGTAGAAAGCGACCAAAGCAGCGACATCAGCGGCAAAGGCGAATACAAACATTTCATGCAAAAAGAAATCTTTGAACAACCCACCGCCATTGCTGACACCCTTGAAGGCCGCCTTGCCCACGGCAAATTGCAACTCGGTTCTTTCCGCCCCGAACTCTTAGACGTCCTCAAACGCACCCGCCAACTGCACATCATCGCCTGCGGCACCAGTTACCATGCGGGATTAGTCATGAAATACCGCTTTGAAGAAAGCGGCATCGCTACCCACGTCGAATACGCCAGCGAATACCTCTACCGCGACGTCGCCGTGCCCGAAAACACCCTATTTCTCAGTCTCTCGCAATCGGGCGAAACCGCCGACACCCTCGCCGCATTGGAAAAAGCCAAAAACAGCGGCAAATATTTAGACTTTCTCGCCATCTGCAATGTGCCGGAAAGCGCACTGACCAGAGCGGCAAACTTTAACCTCCTGACTCGCGCAGGGCGCGAAATCGGCGTCGCCTCCACCAAGGCATTCGTTACTCAAATTACCGTCTTGCACCTCGTCAATGCCCTCATCCTCGCCTTGCAAAGCGGACAAGAACCCGATTTAAGCGCTTTGGAACAACTGCCGCGCCAATTGCAAGACATCCTCGCCCTAGAACCGCAAATCGCCGCCGCCGCCAAACTCATCGAGCACCGCCACGGCTGCCTCTTCCTCGGCCGCGGAGAAATGAGTGCCATTGCCGCCGAAGGCGCATTAAAACTCAAAGAACTGACCTATATTCACGCCGAAGCCTATCCGGCAGGCGAACTCAAACACGGACCGCTTGCCCTTGTTGACGAATATATGCCGGTTGTCGCCCTCGTCAAACACGATCGCGTCGAAGAAAAAATCCTCAGCAATCTGCAAGAAGTGCAGGCACGCGGCGGTAAAATCATTCTGCTTGCCGACTCGCGCTGCAATACCGCCGCCTTCCCCGAAGCGCAAATCATCCGCTTGGGCGAACTCAATGACCTCAGCGCCAGTATTGCCGCCGTCATTCCCTTGCAACTGCTCGCCTATCACGTCGCCCTACTCAAAGGCACGGACGTGGATCAGCCGCGCAATTTGGCAAAATCGGTTACGGTAGAATAAAAGCAATAAAAAAAGGGGCTGTTCAAAGCCCCCTTTTATTCCATCTGATTTTAATCTGCTTCAGCTTCTTTTTTCAAAAAAGCCAACATATCGCGTAGTATCGCAATTCCATCGGCTTGCTGTTTTAATAGGAAATGCTATGTATAGTCTCTTAACTTCAAAATGAAGATTATTCTAAGCGCTTCTCCTGACAAAATGTGTATCTCTAAGTCTCATTTTGAAGTTAAGGTACTATATTCTCAAGGGATTGATACATAGGATGGCAGTAGCAAGTGGTCAAATGGTCGTTTACCATGCCCATAGACTGCATAAAGGCATAGCAAATCGTCGGGCCGACAAAGCGGAAGCCATCTTTTTTCAATTGCTTACTCATTGCTTCGGAAAGGCTGTTTTGCGTGGGAATTTCTCTTAAGTTCTGAAAATAATGGATATGCGGATTGCCGCCGACCATCTGCCACAGATAATCGGCAAATGTCTGCCGCTCACTAATACGCAAATAGGCTTGGGCATTGCTGATAAAGGCTTTAATTTTGAGTTTATTGCGGATAATGCCGCTGTTTTCGAGCAATGCGGCGCATTTGGCATCATCGTATGCCGCCATTTTTTCAGGGTCGAAATCATCAAAAGCGGCGTAATAGGCGGGGCGGCGCAGCAGAATCGTCCGCCAACTCAAACCTGCCTGTGCGCCTTCCAAGCACAGCATGGCAAACAAATGCCGGCTGTCATAGCAGGGAATGCCCCATTCATTATCGTGATAATCCAGATAGAAATCTTCTTTTGCCGCCCAAGGACAGGGATGCAACTCAAGGGCATTCATAAAATTCCACCGGCAAAGCATCGGGGTCTTTAATAAAGAAAAACTTGCGCTGCGTATAAGGATCGATGCGGATTGTTTCGCAATCTACGCCTTTATTTAATAAGTCTTGCCGCATTGTTTGCGTATCGGACACGGCAAAAGCCAAATGTCGCAGACCGCAGGCTTCCGGTGCTTTCGGGCGCGGCGGCGGATTGGGAAAGGAAAACAGCTCTAAAAGATAATGTCCGTCAGGGGCGGCTAAATCGCATTTCCAAGAATCGCGTTCGGCGCGGTAATGCTCCGCCAAAATCTTTAAACCTAGGATTTGCGTATAAAAAGTCTTACTAAGCTCATAATCGCCGGCAATCAAAGCCACATGATGAAGTCGCATATTTATTCCTTGTTATCTCGACGTTTTTTAAAGGCACTTTCCTCGCCTTTGGCTAAGCGGCGGATGTTTTCGCGATGTCGGTAAATCAAGACGGCGACCATCGCCAGAATTGCCATCGGCAATTGTTTATCGGCAATCCAGAAAAATGCCAGCCAAGGCGCGCAGAAAGAGGCGATGAGGGCGGATAGGGAGGAGACGCGCGTCAAGAGAAAAATACCCAGCCAAATCACGATGCAAATCAGGGCGACAGGCCAATGCCAAGCCAGCAGTACGCCGATGGCGGTCGCCACGCCTTTGCCGCCTTGAAAGGCAAAGAATATCGGATACAGATGCCCGAAAAATGCACCTAAGCCTGCCGCAATCCATAGATGGCCATGCGCGGGGAAAAGCATTTTGAGTATCAGCACGGGAATCAGGCCTTTGAGCAAATCGCCTGCCAAGGTAATGGCAGCGGCTTTTTTACCGCCGATGCGCATCACATTTGTGGCGCCGGGATTGCCCGAGCCTTGAGAACGCGGATCGGGTAGCCCCATCATGCGGCATACAATCACGGCGCTGCTTAAAGAACCGCTTAAATAGCCCGCCACAGCGGCGGCAATGACGGCAATAATCTGCATAATTTCTCCTTCTAGGCTAAAATTGTCCGCCTATCTTGACACAAATTCCGCGTTAATGGCTATGTTTTCAGACAAAGGGCAGAGAAAAGCGCGCTTCGACCCGCAAGGACATTTAAGATGAAAGACATCATTTATCTACACAATATTAAAACCAGCACCATTATCGGCATTTTGCCGCATGAGCAAGTTCAGCCGCAAAGCCTGATTATCAGCTTGGAAATGGAAACCGATTTCAGTCAGGCAATTGAAAGCGACGATATTAGTCATGCGATTAATTATGCGGCGGTAGCGGATTGCGTATGCGCATTTGCCCGCGACAGCGCATTCGGCTTATTGGAAGTCTTTGCCGCCGCCTTATTGGAAGAATTATTCGGCCAATTTCCGCCGGCGCAGGCCATTACCATCACCCTGCAAAAACCGGGGGCGATTGCCGCCACGCGCGAAGTCGGGCTAAAAATGCGCCGCAGCCGCGAAGCATAAGCTATACTGCATAGCCAAATGCGGCATATCCATCAAAGAAGGAAAATACATGATTTTTAATTGGTTTAAAAAAGGCAAAGAAGAACACAATGCGGCGAAAGAGACGCCTGAGCTTGAGCAGGCAGAAGTCGCGCCGCAAACTGATGAAGCATCGCCCGCGGCGGAGGCTTCTGATGCTCCTACCGAAGAAGCGCTTCAGCAAGCGGAAACCGCCGTCGAAACAGAGAGTAATACTTATCTTGAAGCGCCGATTGAGAGCGCAATACCTGACACTTCACCGGCAAGCGAAGCCATTATCAGCAGTGATACGGATAATGCGACGACAGAAAAACAAGGCTATTTTGCCCGCCTGAAAGCGGGATTGAGCAAAACCCGCAGCGGATTTACCGATTTATTCTTAGGTAAGAAAACGCTGGACAAAGACCTGATTGAAGATTTGGAAATGCAATTGCTGAGCGCCGATGTCGGCATGGAAGTCACCATGCAAATCATTGATGATGTCAGCGCGCAATTAGAGCGCAATCAATTGCAAGATGTCGCCGCCGTGCAGCAGCGCGTTGCCGAGCATATGTGCGATTTACTCAAGCCCTATGAGCAAGCCTTGGATACGGACGGTGCCAAACCTTATGTCATTCTCATGGTCGGGATTAACGGCGCGGGCAAAACCACTACCATCGGTAAATTGGCGCACCGTTTTAAAAGCGAAGGCAAAAAAGTCATGCTCGCCGCCGGCGATACTTTCCGTGCGGCAGCGGTCGAACAATTGCAAACTTGGGGAGAGCGCAATCAAGTGCCTGTGATTGCACAAAAAACCGGAGCGGATTCCGCTTCTGTGGCTTACGACGCCCTGCAATCGGCGCAGGCGCGCGGCGCCGATGTGCTGATTATCGACACTGCGGGACGTTTACACACTCAAGACCATTTAATGGAAGAACTCAAAAAAATCAAAAGAGTGCTGCAAAAACTCGATCCCGCCGTACCGCAGCAGACCTTATTGGTCATCGATGCGGGCAACGGGCAAAACGCGCTGCGCCAAGCCAAGCATTTCCATGAAGTCGTGGGGCTGGACGGCTTGATCGTCAGCAAACTGGACGGCACGGCGAAGGGCGGCATTTTATTTGCCATCAGCCACCAACTGCGCCTGCCGATACGCTTTATCGGCGTCGGGGAAAAAGCGGACGATTTACGTCCTTTTAACGTGCGTGATTTTGTGAATGTGCTACTATACAACGAGTAAAATTTATTGAAGGAAAGACCATGACAGCAACTGCTATTTCTATGCAGAATTCTCAATTACCCGTTGCTGCGCCTTCGTTTTGGCTGACCCCAAGCAGCGATATTGACCTCTACATCGCCAAAGTGCGTCAAATTCCCGTCTTAGAAGCCGAGCAAGAACGCGAATTGGCGGAGCAATTGCAAAAACACCAATCTTTGGAAGCCGCGCAAGTCCTAATCGTGCATCATTTGAAATTTGTCGTGCATATTGCGCGCGGTTTTTTAGGCTACGGCTTGCCGCTGGGCGATTTAATCCAAGAAGGCAATATCGGCTTGATGAAAGCCGTCAAACGATTCGAGCCGCAACGCGGTGTGCGCCTGATTTCTTTTGCCGTGCATTGGATTAAATCGGAAATCCATGAATACGTGATTCGCAATTTCCGCATGATGAAAATTGCCACCACCAAAGCGCAGCGCAAATTATTCTTCAATCTGCGCAGCATGAAGAAATCCACCAATTGGCTGAATGAAAACGAAGCGCAAGCCATTGCCGACGAATTGGACGTCAGCATCAAAGACGTCTATGAAATGGAAAGCCGCCTGCAAGGTCAGGATATTGCTTTTGACCCGCTCGATAACGACGAAGAAGACAGCTTTGCCCCTTCCGCTTGGCTAGTTGATGAGAATATTGACCCCGCGCGCAGCACCGAACGCGAAGAACAAACCCATTTGATGCACCGCCGCCTACATCTGGGCTTAAACAAGCTCGATGCGCGCAGCCGCGAAATCGTGGAAACCCGCTGGTTGAATGAAGACAAAGCCACCCTGCAAAGTTTGGCGGACAAATACCAAGTCTCTGCCGAGCGGATTCGCCAGATTGAACAACAAGCTTTGGCAGAATTAAAGACAAGCATCAGCGCCTAAACACTTGCGGAAAAAATGAATAGCCGCATAATAGAGGTTCTGAGACAACCTACGTTAAATAAAGGAGTTTACACATGAGTCAGCAAATCAAACGCGCCGGATTGAAAGTCACAGGCCCGCGGATGAAAATTTTGGAAATCATGGAAAGAGAAACCTCGTCCAACGATGTGCATCTTTCCGCGGAAGATGTATATAAAATCCTGCTTAAAGCCGATGAAGACATTGGTTTGGCAACTATTTACCGCGTATTGACGCAATTTGAGCAGGCTGGCATTTTAAAACGCCATAATTTTGAAGGAAGCCACAGCGTATTTGAAATAGACAACGGCGACCATCATGACCATCTGATTTGCGTGAAAACAGGCAAAGTCGTGGAATTTTATGATGAAGTCATTGCCAAACGCCAAAAAGAAATTGCCGCCGAACATGGCTTTACTTTAGAAGATCACAGTTTGGTGCTATACGGCATCTATAACGGTGCGGATAAAGACAAATAATGCTTAAAACCGCTACGGCGGTTTTTTTAATGAACATCCGATATGTTAATCAGCGCCTATCTATGAACAAAACCTTTTTCCGCCCTCTCTTATTCAGCTTTTTATTCGCTTACGGTTTTGCCGCTGCAGAGCTAAGCGAAGCGCCGCTGCTCGGCAGCGACATTTTTGCCCAAGCCGAATGGAATAAAATGTCCATCGGCGATGTAAATGCCGATGGTATCGACAGCATCATAGCAGAACGCCTCTCGGCTTTGGCTGATGATGCTGCCGCGCATTATGAGCGCTATGTGTTGCATTATCGTCTCGGCGAAAAAACGGCGGCTGCCGATGCCCTGCAGCAAGCGGCGGTCAAAGGCGATATGCGCGCCCAATACGAACTCGGCATGGGCTATTTGCGCGGCGAAAATGCAGTGGCGCAAAATGAAGTACAGGCGATTGCATGGCTGAAACTCGCCGCCAATGCGGGGCTGGCAGAAGCGCAATACAACCTCGGCGTGCTTTATGAACATGGCGTGGTCGGCTTAAGCGATATCGGACTTGCCGAACGCTACTATCTGATGGCGGCCGAGCAAAACTATACGGCGGCGCAATACCGCCTCGGCATGCTGTACGGCAAAAAAGGCAGCATTGCCTATCAGGCGGCAAAAGCGCAGCAATGGCTAAGCCTTGCCGCCGCGCAAGGGCATGAAGCCGCCAAGAAGGCATTGGCTGATTTGCAATAAACGGCAAGTATTTTTTCTGCGCCTTGATATTGAGCAAAAAACAATTTCTTATTGCAATAATTAATAAAGATATTCTCCTTTGCTGAATTTTTAGCTTTACATCGCTAGAAACTCAAGCTATTTTTGCGCCGACATCTATTCGATGTCGGCTTTTATGAGAAAAAGAGGAGAGCATATGTTTGATACCGAAGCCATTCAACAAGCCGCCGCTGATCGGCACTACATCCATCAGCACCCCGAATTGCAATATGAGGAACACGGCACGGCGGCACTGGTCGCCCAACGCTTGAGCGCCTTAGGCTATGAAGTGAAAACCGGTGTTGCCGGCACCGGTGTGCTGGCAACATTAGACACAGAGCGTGCCGGAGCCGTGATTGCTTTGCGTGCCGATATGGACGCGCTGCCGATTGAAGAAGCCAATGATCTGCCCTATCGCTCTGAATACAGCGGCAAAATGCACGCCTGCGGACATGACGGACATACCGCCACTTTATTACTCGCCGCTACGGAAATTATGCGCCGCAAAGCGCAATTATCCGGCGTGATTAAGCTAATTTTCCAACCTGCCGAAGAAGGCGGTAATGGGGCGGAAAAAATGGTTAAAGCCGGTGTCTTGGAAAATCCGCGCGTGGATGCGGTTTTCGGCTATCACAACCGCCCCGGTTATGAAACCGGCGCGATTTTCGCCAAAGCCGGTTCAACAATGGGCGGCAACGATACTTTTTATTTAACCTTGCAAGGTCGTTCGGGGCATTCCGCTATGCCGCATTTGGCGGTTGATCCGATTTATCTAGGTGCAGCCGTCATTATGCAATTACAAGGCATTGTTTCAAGAGCCAAATCACCTTTAAAAGCCGGCGTCATCAGCGTTACGGGTTTTGAGGCGGGCAATGCCGACAATATCATTCCCGAGACTGCCAAAATCATCATCAATATCCGCAGCGACAGCGCGGAAAGCCACCGGCAATTAGTCGGTAAACTCGAGGATTTGATTGCCGGCGTTTGCGCGCCTTTTGAAGCCGAATTCAGGCTGGAGCATATTCATCACATTCCGCCGCTGGAAAATCATCGCGGGGAAACCGAGCGTGCTTTGCGGGCGATTCAAGCAATCCTGCCGCAAGCCGATGTGCAGCAAATCGATTACATGCCGACCATGGGGGCGGAAGATTTTGCCTATTACCTGCAAGAGCGTCCGGGCTGTTTTTTCTTTGTCGGCAACGGGATAGACAGCGCTTATTTGCATAATCATCGCTACGATTTTAATGATGCCATTTTGCCCACCGCCGCTGCGGCATTTGTGGGTATTGTCGAAGACTACTGCGGTAAAGGAGCTTAAGATGCAGAAATTTCTCAATGGCTTGGAGCGTATCGGCAATAAACTGCCGCATCCTTTCTTTCTCTTTTTATGGTTAGCCATCATCGTTGCCGTCGTTTCCTGCATCATGTCCTTGATAGGAGTAACGGCAACGAATCCGAAAACGCAGGCGGTTGTCGGCGTTAAAAATCTTCTCTCCGGCGCGGGATTAGAATACGTGCTTGGCTCAATGGTGAGCAACTTCATCAATTTCCCGCCTTTAGGGCTGATTATTGTCGTCATGTTCGGGATTGGATTGGCGGATAAAGTCGGCATGATCGGCAATTTAATCCATTACACCGTTGCCAAAGCACCGCCTTCTATGCTGACATTTGTCGTCTTCATTGTCGGCATCAGCGGCAGCATCGCCTCCGATGCCAACTACCTCATTCTCATTCCCTTGGTGGCAATGATTTACCACTCTCTCGGCAGACATCCCTTGGCAGGTGCGGCAGCAGCTTACGGCGCAGCCGGCGCAGGCTTTGACATCAGCCTCTTTGTTACCGGTACGGATGTTACTTTGGCGGGACTAAGCACAAGCGCCGCGCAACTAATTAATCCGCAAGCGGAAATCACGCCTTTGGACAATTACTATTTCACTGCCGCATCCGTGCCGCTGCTTGCCATTGTCGGCACGATTCTGATCGATAAAGTCATCGAGCCGCGCCTCAAGCGTACCATCAGCATTGACGAATCACTGGTGCAGAAACCCGATATGCGAGAAGTCAGCGCCCAAGAGCAAAAAGCGCTCAAAATGACCGGCTATGCCGCGCTTGCCTTTATCGCCGTCTTTGCCTTAATACTTTTGCCGCAGAATTCCCCTTTGCGCAATGAGAACGGCGGCTTATTGCCCTCGCCGTTTTTAAAATCCCTTGTACCCGTGATATTCCTATTCTTCATCACCGTAGGCATCACTTACGGACGCGTCGCCGGCACTTTGAAAACCATGCGCGATATTCCGGCAAAAATGACCGAAGCCGTGCGCGAAATGGCACCCACTCTCACGCTGTTTTTTGTCATCTCGCAATTTATCGCCTATTTCCGCTGGACGGGCTTGGGCGAAATCATCGCTGTCTCAGGTTCTATCTTCTTGGAACATACCGGCTTTACCGGTCTGCCCCTTGTCGTTACCTTTATCATTATGACCGCCGCGCTCAATATCTTCATGACCAGCGGCTCTGCACAATGGTCGCTCATGTCGCCGATCTTCGTGCCGATGTTGATGATGATTGGATTTGAAGCGGCATTCGTGCAAGCCATGTTCCGTATCGGCGACTCCGTAACCAACATCATCTCGCCGATGAGCCCATATTTTGCAGTCTGTCTTGCCAATATGCAGCGCTACCGCCCCGATTTGGGCATCGGCACGCTTATGGCGACCATGCTGCCGATCTCTATCGGCTTCCTGATCTGTTGGACGGCATTTCTGCTGCTGTGGCTATTGATCGGACTGCCGATTGGACCGGGCGTGTATATGATGACGTCTTCCGCCTAATCATGACTATAGTCGAAGAATTGAAAAAGTATTACGGCGTTGGCTCGCCTTGCCGTACTATCTGTACTGTCTGCGGCTCGCCGCCTTGTACTACTTTTTCACTTCTCCGACTATAGAAACGCTAAGAAAAAGCGCTTTACGGCGCTTTTTCTTTGTACATAAATTTTCCTAAAAGCAAGTCAAAATCCGTGAAAAGGAAAAATTTAATCTTTTGTCCATGTGGTAATTTTTTTTTATTTCACGGATAACAATTTTTTAAAGAAACCATTTCTGCTATTTTTTCACATAAAAAACACTATTTTCATCATAAAAATGCAAAATTAAGCGCATCTTCTACCGAAAAACACAGAAGCACCGCAAAATTTCCGCTTTACCGCGATAATTTTTTTGTTAAGCTAAAAAACTCTTAATGAACAACCGGAGATAACATGAGTCAATTAGACAGCCTGTTTAACAGCATCAAACAGCGCGACCCCAACCAAACGGAATTTCATCAAGCTCTCGAAGAAGTCTTCCACAGTCTTGCCCCTTTTCTTGCCAAAAATCCTAAATACTCACAGCAAGGGCTGTTAGAGCGCATTGTCGAGCCGGAGCGCATGATCATGTTTCGCGTGGCATGGGTGGATGACAAAGGTCAAGTGCAAGTCAATCGCGGCTATCGCGTGCAAATGTCCTCCGCCATCGGACCGTACAAAGGCGGTTTGCGTTTCCATCCCAGCGTCAATTTAGGCATCTTGAAATTCTTGGCATTTGAACAAGTCTTTAAAAACGCCCTGACCACATTGCCTATGGGCGGTGGCAAAGGCGGCTCGGATTTCGACCCCAAAGGCAAATCCGACGGTGAAGTCATGCGTTTCTGCCAAGCCTTTATGAACGAACTCTACCGCCATATCGGCGCGGATACTGACGTACCGGCAGGGGATATCGGCGTCGGCGGACGCGAAATTGGCTTCCTCTTCGGGCAATATAAAAAACTGCGCAATGAATTTACCTCCGTGCTGACCGGCAAAGCGCTCAACTGGGGCGGTAGCCTTATCCGTCCCGAAGCCACCGGCTACGGCACTGTCTATTTTGTGCAACATATGCTCAAAACGCGCGACGAAAGCATCGAAGGCAAACGCGTCGTTATTTCGGGTTCGGGCAACGTCTCGCAATACGCTGCGGAAAAAGCCCTGCAATTGGGCGCGAAAGTCTTAAGCGTATCCGATTCCAACGGCTATGTGCGTTTTGACGACAAAGGCATGAGCCAAGCTCAATTTGCCGCCTTGCTTGAGCTGAAAAACGAACGCCGCGAACGCCTTTCCGTTTATGCCGAAGAACAAGGCTTGCAATACTTTGAAGGGAAAAAACCTTGGGATGTCGCCTGCGATATCGCCCTGCCTTGCGCCACCCAAAACGAGCTTAAGGGCGAAGACGCTAAAACCCTGTTGAAAAACGGCTGCATCTGCGTTGCCGAAGGCGCGAACATGCCTTCCACCCTAGACGCGGCAGAAGCCTTTATCGACGCCAAAATCCTCTATGCCCCCGGAAAAGCGGCAAATGCGGGCGGCGTGGCAACCTCGGGACTGGAAATGAGCCAAAACGCCATCCGCCTCTCATGGACGCGCGAAGAAGTCGATGCCAAATTGGCGGACATCATGCAAAACATCCATGAAAACTGCGTGGAAAACGGCACTCACGACGGCTTTACCAACTATGTGGTCGGTGCCAACATCGCCGGCTTCAAGAAAGTCGCCCACGCCATGCTGGATCAAGGCATCGTCTAAGCGCACTGCCGCCCCGCTAAAGGGAAAGCGCAACTATACCGCCGCCTGAAGCTAAGTTTCAGGCGGTTTTTTATGCGCACCTTCTGCGTTTTTATCGAAATCGGCAAATCAAAAAAGAAAATGCCTCAAACCGCTATTCCTTATTTTTCCAAATCAAAGAAAGCCCATACCCAACCGACGCCTGCTGCTCTCCGCCCTCATCCTCGGCCTCGCCGCCTGCGATAACCGCAGCGATAACAGACCCACAGCTATGGTTTCGGCAGAGAATGCTGCTGCATCATAGCCCCTTGCTCCTACTCCCGATAACCAGCCGTGCAGACACACTATACAAATCTGCATATAGATAATTTTTTATCATCAGCATATGACCGGTGAATACTCACTTAAAAACAGCTTGCCTTGGCATGAATTTTAAGTTAGTTTTATGCCTGTTGTCCGATTTTGGAAAACTGGCAAAAAATAATCACAAAGTTGCATTCTTATCGTTACCACCTCAAAGACATGAAAAAAATACTTAGTTTCATAAATAAAGTAATGCCAAAAGATAAAGATGATATCTTACCTCTTTTTATCATCATCGTCTTTGTGTTTTTTGTGGCTATCAGACCCATGATGGCGCTCGAATACATTATGAAAAGCACTGTCGAAGAAAGCACCATTGTTATGGAAGGAAATTTTGAGTTCGAATACTTCATGAAATATCTATCCAGAACCTCTCCAACAGTAGCCTTCTATCATGAAGGAAAAGGATATAGTTTTTCTTGCCCAGATGAATCAGAAAACGATTTATGCTTAAAAACAAGTTCGGAAAAAACATTTAGAAATAGAAACTTAAAAACAGATAGCTCTTGCTCGTTACATTTTACATTAATAGAATCATATAAAGGGTTTTATTCAGGATTTCCTATAAAGTTAGCATGCGAAAGTTATACAATATTAGGTGAAAAAAATCCTGAAAGATTCTTTAACGGGGAATTAAGAATGGCCACCTTCAGAGACCTTGTCTTATTTTCTTTTTTTACTTACTGCATATTATTTGTTATTTTTTCCATCAAACGTCTAAAAAGTGAGGAATAGTTATGGCGAATATCTTTTTTATTTTCAAAAGCGATACCGAATTTGTTGCCCCACCACCAGCGCACTCAGCAATGCAATCGCAACAAATGATGCTTTTAATCGCGATCCTAGAAATTCCTATAGCATTACTGCGGCTTCTCTGAATACCGCTGCCGATGTGCTGGATACCCTTGACGATTCTTCCTCCAAGGCATTGAACAGATTAGCCGGTTTTGCCGGAAAGGCGGCACCTTATCTGGGAATTATACAGGTAGGCATTAAGGCATTTGATCCGAAGCAAAAATTAGAACTTGCTGATGTAATGACTCTAGGTGCCAGTTTGGGTGTTTTGATTGGTTCGGCACCTTTGGCAGTTGGGTTTACCATTGCAGGACTGGGGGTTACCCTATTGGATAAGGCCTTGGATTGGGCCTTCGAGGAATCCGATAAATGGCTTAGAGAACATAGGCAGGGGTTAAACGACCTCCACCCCTCCCTCGACCAAGCCGAGCGCACTTCTTCCCCCATCGTCATCGACCTGAACGGCGACGGCATCCATGCCACCAAACTGGCCGGGGGCTTGGACAAAGCCGTGCATTTCGATCTCGACGGCAACGGCTTTGCCGAGAAGACCGCTTGGATTGATGCCTCCGATGCCCTGCTGGTGCTGGATAAGAATGCCAACGGGCGTATCGATAACGGTCATGAACTCTTCGGCAATCACAGCCTGAATGCCGAGGGCAAGAAAGCCTTTGCCGACGGCTATGCCGCCTTAGCCGCCTATGATGAGAATCAAGACGGCAGGATTGATGCCCAAGATGCCGTCTATGCGCAACTGGCGGTGTGGCAGGATAAGAACGGCAACGGCATTAGCGAGGCAGGCGAGGTGCTGGGCTTGGCCGAGGCGGGCATTGCCGCCATCGATCTCAATGCCAAAGCCGTGAACGAACGCGATGCGGCGGGCAACCGCATCAGCCACCGTGGCAGCGTGGCGATGGCGGAATTCGACAAAAGCACGTCTTACGGCGCGGCCAATGCCGTTTACTGGAAATCTCAAACAGTGCGGGACTTGGACAGCCACACGGCACAAGCGATATACGCCACCAAAGCGGAATATATTGTTCTGGCCTTAGAAGAAAGAATTAAAGCTGATGGTTCGGTAAAAACCGACTTGACTTATGACGAATACGCAGGCGCCAGTCGTCAGGCTAATGAAGACCACGAATTCAAAGGAATAAAAACCATCCACGATACGCCCCATGAGATCAATGCGGCGCCGCACGTCAAAGTGATGACATTTTAAAAATATTGAAGCAATGTCGTTTTTAGCAATCAATGTGTCAAGGCGCGATCGAAAAATGCGTATAATCTTGGTTAAAACAAAATTCACCTCAATTAATATCTAAAAAATATTTATTGCAAATAACACAAAGATAATGGAGACAAACAATGATAAAAAACTTTTATTTATTAAAATTTGAAAACTGGAAAAAAACTGATATTTTTGTTTTATACCTTGTCTATGTTTTTATTATCATCCCACTTTTTTATATGATTTTGATTGAAACATCCCCACCTACCAGCGAACAAAAAATGCAAATCGGTAAAAATATTGTCATAAAAAACGGTTTCAGGATTATTTATAGGAGATCAATCGGTAGATCCCCTGACTACATCGTAATAATCCCAAAAGAAGAAAAACTAGAACTACGTTCTAGCTGCATTGGACTTAGAGAGGAAAATAAGAAACCAATTTGCATAGGGGAAAAAAGCTACTATTTAGACTTTGATGATAATCATGAATTAAAATTTTTTATCAGACACGCATCAAAAGATGTTTTTAATGGACTTTTGCTATCTGTAAAAGACAACAGAACAGGAGAAATTTTGTTTAACAATCTCTCTGAAAAGGAATATTTAACAAGAAAATCTTTACTTGAATACACTATAAAAGGTTTTTTAATATATGCAATCTTATACCTAATTTTTGCCACAAAAAAATTACTCTCTCTATCATCTAAAAAGGACTAAATCATGGCTGAACTTTCAATTTTCTTTGACCTTATGGGGTCTAGCATTTCAAGTCTTAATAATTTCACTTCGACGTCAAGAACATATGACAATGATGGCAAAACATTATCTTTTGTAATACAAGGTGCTGCTTCAGCTGTAGATGCTGCTAACGCCTTCACATCCGGTATTGATTCCTATGATTCTGCTTATAAAAGAATGTTAGGGAAATTAGGTGGAGGATTAGGCTTAGGTGTAGTCGCTGTAAAAATATATGAAGATAAAGATTTAAATTGGGGTGATTATTTTACGATTGGCGCATCAGTGGTTTCTCTAATTGGAAGATTTACCCCTGTCGGTATGATATTAAACATTGGCAGTGCAGCTTATACTTTATATGATCTAGCCGAAAATGGATGGCTTGAAAACGACCTCCACCCCTCCCTCGACCAAGCCGAGCGCACTTCTTCCCCCATCGTCATCGACCTGAACGGCGACGGCATCCATGCCACCAAACTGGCCGGGGGCTTGGACAAAGCCGTGCATTTCGATCTCGACGGCAACGGCTTTGCCGAGAAGACCGCTTGGATTGATGCCTCCGATGCCCTGCTGGTGCTGGATAAGAATGCCAACGGGCGTATCGATAACGGTCATGAACTCTTCGGCAATCACAGCCTGAATGCCGAGGGCAAGAAAGCCTTTGCCGACGGCTATGCCGCCTTAGCCGCCTATGATGAGAATCAAGACGGCAGGATTGATGCCCAAGATGCCGTCTATGCGCAACTGGCGGTGTGGCAGGATAAGAACGGCAACGGCATTAGCGAGGCAGGCGAGGTGCTGGGCTTGGCCGAGGCGGGCATTGCCGCCATCGATCTCAATGCCAAAGCCGTGAACGAACGCGATGCGGCGGGCAACCGCATCAGCCACCGCGGCAGCGTGGAGATGGCAGACGGCAGTCAGCGCTTGGCGGAGGATTTGTGGTTTCAGATCAATCCCGCGCAGACGCGCTATGTGGGCGAAGCCCTCAGCCCTGAAGCACAGGCGGCATTATTGGGCCTGCCCAATGTGCGGGCAACGATACCTACCGCTTTGCCCAAGGCCACGGACAAGATGTGGTTTACGATTATGACTACACCGCAGGCAACCGCGACACCATCATCTTCAGCGACATCCGCTATCAAGACATCCGCATCGGCTGGAGCGGAACGGATATGATCTTGGCCAGCGGCGACAGCGACCAAGTCCGGCTGCAATCTTTCTTTTCCGGAAAGTACTATCAGATCGAGCATTTCCAATTCGCCGATCAAAGCATGAGCGCCGAGGAACTGCTGGCGCAGACGGTTACGCTCTACGGCACGGCCAATAACGACAACTTCGGCTACTGGCAGGGTGCGCTGACTTTCCACGCAGGCGAGGGCAATGACAACATCAGCGGCAATGCCCAAGATGATGCACTCCACGGCGAAGCGGGTAACGATACCCTCAGCGGCAATAAAGGCAACGACAGCCTCTTTGGCGGTGAGGGCAATGACAGCTTAAGCGGTGGGGATGGCAATGATGTTCTCTTTGGCGAGGATGGCAATGATAGCCTGAACGGCGGAGGCGGCAATGACTACCTCTATGGCGGCGAGGGAGAGGATTATCTCTACGCGGGCATGGGCGATGATCTGCTCAGTGGCGGTAAGGGTGCCGACCGTCTCTATGGTGGCGGCGGGGCGGATGTGTTTGTCTTCGACACGCTTGACGCGCCCGACCGCATCGAGGATTTCGATGCGCGGGAAGACAAGATCGCGCTGGACGATGCCTTCTTCAGCGCCTTGGGCATGCAGGTGCAGGCCTCGGCTTTTGCCTTTGCCGATGAGGCGCAGACGCCCGATCAGCATTTGCTGTTCAATGCCAAGACGGGTGTCTTGCTCTATGATGCCGACGGTTCCGGCGCGGCGGCGGCGCAGCATGTTGCCACTGTCCGCGGGGCGGCGTTGGACAGCTTGAGCCACGAGCGCTTTGAGATTGTGTGAGCGAAGGCGGCAAAAAGGCGGCGGCAGCGCCGCCTTTTTTATTCCTACCGCTATCCCTACCGCTTTGTAGGCACATGGTCAGGCACTTTGCCGCCCATCGGCGGCAGATATTTTTTCCGCAGATAAACGCCGGGGTCAAAACAGGTCTATAATCCTCCGCCTGCCCATGCACAAGGAAGCTGCCATGTCCGTTTTGCCGCGTTTTCGTCCGAAAAGTGCCGATATTCTGCTCGATTATTCCCGCGAACGCTTTATCCGCGACATCGGCGCCGGATGTACTGTGGCGGTGGTGGCTTTGCCGCTGGCAATGGCTTTTGCGATTGCTTCGGGCTTAAAGCCGGAGGCGGGAATTTTTACGGCGATTATCGCGGGTTTTCTGATTTCTCTGTTCGGCGGTTCGCGCGTGCAAATCGGCGGACCTGCCGGCGCCTTTATCGTGATTGTATACGGCATTGTGCAGCAGCACGGCGTCGGCGGTTTGCTGATTGCTACTTTCCTGAGCGGCGTGATGCTGTTTCTGATGGGCTGTTTGCGCATGGGGATTTTGATTAAGTTTATTCCCGTGGCGGTGATTATCGGCTTTACCAATGGGATTGCGGTCTTAATCGGTATGACGCAGATTAAGGATTTTCTCGGTTTGCGGATTAGCGAGATGCCGGCAGGTTTTTTCGCGCAAATTCGGACATTATTTCAAGTCTTGCCCTCGTGGAATCCGCAGGCTTGCGCCACGGCGCTGGCTTCGCTGGCGGTGATTATCGCTTGGCAGAAGATTATGAAAAGGCGGGTGAATCTGCCCGAGGCGGCGGGATTGCTGCCGCGCGTGCAGGGGTCTTTGGCGCTGATTCCGGGCTCGATTATTGCTCTGATTTTTGCCACGTTGATGACGAAGGGTCTGCATTTGTCGGTGGAGACAATCGGTTCACGCTTCGGCGGTATTCCGCAGGGTTTGCCGCAGTTCAGTCTGCCGCATATTTCTTGGGCGGCGGTCGGCGCTTTATTGATGCCGGCTTTTACTTTGGCAATTTTGGGCGCGATTGAGTCTTTGCTCTGCGCGCGGGTGGCGGACAGTCTGATTAAGGATAAGCATGATTCCAATCAGGAGCTCTTGGCGCAGGGAATTGCCAATATGAGTATGCCTTTTTTCAGCGGTATGCCTGCTACCGGTACGATTGCACGCACGATTACCAATATTAAGAACGGCGGCAGCAGTCCGATTGCCGGCATGGTGCATGCGGTGGTGCTGCTTTTGGTGGTCTTGATTGCCGCGCCGCTGGCGCAATATATTCCGCTTGCCGCCTTGTCGGCGATTTTGATGTTTGTGGCTTGGAATATGGGCGAGTGGCGGGAATTTTTGCGTTTGCGCAGTTTCCGCCTGCCTTACCGTCTGACTTTATTGACGGTATTCGCGCTGACGATAATTGTGGATGTGAGCGTGGCGGTGGAAGTGGGATTGCTTTTGGCTTGTCTGATTTTTATTTACCGCATTTCCAGTTTGACGATTGCCGAGCCGCTGACGGATGCGCCGCAGGATGTACCGGCATATAAGCTGACCGGCGCACTCTTTTTCGCGGCGACGAAATTATTAGAGCGGATTGAGTATCAGCAGGGCAAGGCGATGGTCTTGGATTTTTCAGGCGTGATTTATATCGACAGTTCGGGCGCGGAAACTTTAGAGGAGCTATTGGAATTTTATCAGGAGCGCAATATGCCCCTGCTGATTTGCGGTTTGCGTGCGCAGCCGCAGGATATTCTCAGGCGCTGCGGTTTGATAGAAAAAGTGGGCGCGGAGAATCTTTTCCCCGACCGCCACAGCGCCTATCGACATCTCATGTGAATCACAATAAGCCGTCAATAGCGGCGGCAATCTCGCTCATTTTCGATGAGTTATTCCGCTTTCAGCGCAATCCAGCATTCGTGATAATCGCATAAGCCGTAATCCGCATGCCGAGCGGTACAGAGATACTGGGCAATCACATGCGCAGCTTCGCCGTCGGCATCCGCCCATTCGAGCAACGCCTTGAGATTATGGCGTTCGTCCCGCCCGAAACACAGCAACCCATGCAGATAAGGCATAGGTGCGGCATCGGCGGAGCGCAACAACAGCGGCAGAATGTTTGCCAAACTCGGCGTAGACAGCGGCTATGACTCCATCGGCGACCGCCCGATTGCCGACAACCTCGCCACCCTGCTCAATGCGATGGACAGCAGCGACCAACTGCCCAAAACTATTCTTTACACCATTAATCCACGCGACAACGCCCTGCTTGCCACCATGTGCGGCAACTTCCAAGAAGAAGGCATTCGCGGTAAAGTGCAATTCGGCTCCGGCTGGTGGTTTAACGACCAAAAAGCCGGCATGGAAGAACAACTGATGACCCATGCGCAAATGGGGATTTTATCCGTCTTTGTCGGCATGCTGACTGACAGCCGCAGCTTCCTCTCCTTCACAAGACATGAATATTTCCGCCGCATTCTATGCAATATGTTCGGCAACTGGGTGACACAAGGCGAACTCCCTGCCGATGAAAAACTGCTCGGCGAAATCATCCGCAATATTTGCTTTTATAATGCTAAGCAATATTTTGAAAACTAGAGTAAAAATAAAAAGGCTTCGCTCTGCGAAGCCTTTATTATCAACATAGTCAAACAATCTACTTGACTAATTTATTTATCAAATTTAATCATAACGTATCACGAGCTACAAGATAGCGCCGTTCGTTTTCCGACCACAGGCGCCGTTCCGACAAGAATTTATGATAGGAATCATAGATTTTCTTGCTCAAACTGTCGCGGCGGCATTTACTCAATCACTTATTTAACGTTATGTTTTTATGAAAAATTACACTGTCAAAAACTGGAACCGCCCCTTCAGTTTGTGTCCAAAATGACGGCATACCGCCATTTTGAACGACAAGGCAACCGGCTCCGAATGGTTAACAGCCCCTAGGCCGATGCGCCGATGCCGATGGCCATCAGCAACACCGGCGAGGTCATCAGGCCGACAAGGGTCAGCACCCAGGCCAGAACATTAATGCCGATACCGCCCATATTGCGGCTTTTGACTGCAAAAATCGTGCCGATCAGCGCCACAATCGCGGCCAACGGCACAAAGAGGATGCCGAGAAACAGGATTCCCAACACTGCCAGCACACAGGCGATAATCCCCGCCACGGTACCGCCCTTCGATTGAACATTCACATCCGTCATAAGCAAAGCTCCTTAGTAATGACATTAAAAAACCCATAAAAATGGAGCTATCATTATGACAAAAAAAAAAAAATACAAGTCAAGCGCTAAATTTATACCGCGGAAAAATGCAGCTTCCGCCTGCCGCGCCGCACTTCGTCGGCAAACCATTATATGGCGGTAGCCAGTCCCGGATAGTTTTTCGGCTATGTCATGACCAATTTCCAATGAATGGCTTTATCTTGCGCCTTGGCAGCACCTGCCGTACCCAAGACGACAGCCGCACCGTCCGTTTTAAGCAGATGCCGTCTTTTCATACTGCCTCCTAAGCGATACGCGATTGTTCGAATTGGATGCGGTTTTTAGCGTATTCGACTTGACTGGCTTGGTAGCTTTGATAAGAGTCCACGATACGTTTTGCTATCGCACTTTTACCGGCAAAGGTTTCTAAGTATTTGGCGGTATTTTCTTTGAAAACTTTCAAGACGTCGGCAGGGAAATTGCGGATTTCGATCTTATGCTGCTCCTGCAAAACCTTAAGCGATTGACTGTTATTGTGCATATAGGCGTTCATCATTCTTTGGTTTAAGGTCTGTGTCAGGTTTTCAATAATCGCTTTCAAATCTTCGGGCAGGCTGGCTAAGGCTTTTTCATTGAGCAAAATTTCTATCAGGCCGCAAGGCTCCTGCCAGCCGTTGTAATAAAATTTTGCCGCTTTGTGCAGACCGAATGCCAAATCATTCCAAGGACTGACCCAGTCGGTCGCATCGATGACGCCGCTTTGCATGGAAGTGAAAATTTCCGAACCCGGCAAAGATATCGGCGAAGCGCCCGCCATTTTATACACTTCGCCGCCGATGCCCGGCATACGGATTTTTAAGCCTTTCAAATCTTCAGGGCTGTTGATTTCCTTATTAAACCAGCCGCCCATCTGCATGGTGGTATTGCCGCCGATAAAAGGCACGACCCCGAAAGGCTTATACAATTCCGTCAGTAATTTGCGCCCCTCGCCTTCCAAGAACCAAGCGGTGGTTTCATCTGCCAGCATGCCGAAAGGCACTGATGAAAACATTTCCGCTTCCGGAATCTTGCCTTTCCAATAATACGGCGTGCCATGTCCCATTTCCGCCGTGCCTTCGCTGACCGCATTAAAGACCTCGAAAGCCGGCACCAGTTCCCCCGCCCCGTATAGCGTGATATTCAAACGGCCGTTAGAGAGTTTTTTCGCCTCTTGCACGAACCAATCCATCGATGTTGCCAAGCCGGGGAAATTCTTCGGCCAAGCCATAACCAATTTCCAGTTGAACTTCTGCTCTTTCTCTTTTGCCTGTGCTGCGCCGGCGCCCAATGCTAAAGCAGCGGCACTAGTTGCGGTGAGTAATTGTCTGCGTTTCATATTATCCTCCTAGTGAAAAATGCGGATACTGCCACAGTCTTTACGGAGTGTCATGTATTTTTTCACACAAGATGCGATAATCTAGCACAAATTTTTAGCGGATTCTGCCATGCGTGTTTTTCTTCCTCTTCTTGCCTGCTGCCATATCGCGGCTTTTGCCCAAAACGCCCCTGCCCCTTCGACAGCGGCAGTCAATCCTTTGGAGCTGACCTCGCTCAGTCAAGAAAACAGCGACAATAAGCCTGACGATATTCCTTTCGATGTCTTGAAAACCTTTGTCGATGTTTTTGACACGATTAAAAACAGCTATGTCGATCAAGTGGATAACCGAAACCTTATCGAAGGCGCCATCCGCGGCATGCTCACGCGCCTTGACCCGCATTCCGCTTATATGAACGAAAGCGAATACCAAAGTTTTACCCAAAGCAGCGAAGGACAATATGCAGGACTGGGCATGGTATTGGACATCAAAGCCGGTTCGGCCAGCGTGATTTCCGCCATTGACGGATCGCCCGCCGCCAAGGCCGGTATTACTACAGGCGATATCATCAGCCAAGTGGACGGAAAAATCGTCGCCGAATTAAGCCTCTATGAAATCGACAATCTCTTAAGCGGCGAAATCGGCTCGACGGTCAATCTAACTATTGTGCGCGGCGACACCGTGCAGCAATTAAGCCTTGTGCGCGAACTCGTCCATGCCAACAGCGTTTCCTCACGCATGCTCAACCCCGATTACGCCTATGTGCGCATCACCCAATTTCAAGAAGATACCGCCGAAGCCCTAGCCAAAGAAATCCAAGCTCTGCATGTGAAATACCAAGTCAAAGGCATGGTGCTGGATTTGCGCGATAATCCGGGCGGCATCTTCCAAAGCGCCATCGACAGCGCCGATTTGTTTCTCTCCCAAGGCATCATCGTCAGCATTCGCGGTAGAGATATTGATCAAGAAGAATTTATCGCCAATGAAGGCGATGCCTTAAATCATCTACCGATAGTCGTCATCGTCAACGGCGGCACCGCTTCTGCCGCAGAGATTCTCGCCGGCGCATTGCAAGACAACCAACGCGCCCTGATTATCGGACAGCAAACTTTCGGCAAAGGCACCGTGCAAAGCGTTGCTCCGCTCTATCACGGCGGCGCCGTCAAACTCACTACCGCCCGATATTACACCCCTTCAGGCACCAGTATCCAAGCCGCCGGCATCAGTCCGCAAGTCATCTTATCGCCGCTCAAAGTTAATCAACAACGCCAAAGCAACAATGACAGCGAGCGCAATCTGCCCAACCATTTACCCAATCAGCATAGCGCTGCAAAAATAGAGGGCAGCGCTTCGAACCATAATGCTGCCGCCAATCTTGCCGAACAAGATTTTGCACTATATGAAGCCCTAAATATCTTAACCACCATGAGTATTTTACAAAACACCGCATCTGCGACGTCCACAGAAGAAAACCTGCCGAAAAGCACGCCTTTTAGCAGCAGCGAAGCCCATCCTGCAACACCGAGCATTCCCGCATCATGAAAAAATCGCCATTATATTCAAGTCAAAAATAATTATCATAAGCCCTCTTTTTAAAACCATTGGAGAAACCCATGAAAAAAGCGCTCTTAAGCAGCCTCGTATTTGCTGCCGCCTTGGCAAATGCCGCCGAATACAAACTTGACCCTGCACATGCCAATGCAGGATTCGGTATCGACCATTTCGGCACCAGCACCAACCGTGCCGCCATTCATAATTTAGAAGGCAGCATGGAATTTGATTCGGAAAGCAAAACCGGCAAAATCGATGTTACTCTGCCGGTGAACAACATCAGCAGCGGCAATCAACATTTTGACGAGCATTTAAAAAGCGCGGATATTTTCGATGTGGAGCAATTCCCTGAAATCCGCTTCGTATCTGAGAAATTCAACGTAAAAGACGACAAATTAGAAAGCGTGGAAGGACAATTGACCATGAAAGGCAAAACCGCGCCGGTAACGCTGAAAGCGGAAAAATTCAATTGCTACGACAGCCCGATGGCAAAAACCCAAGTTTGCGGCGGCGATTTCACCGCCACTATCGACCGCAGCCAATGGGGCGTGGATTATCTGATTGACAAAGGCTTTGCCAAAGAAGTCGATATCGTGATTCAAATCGAAGCTCTGAAGCAATAAAAGATTTATCACTCTCGCAAAAAAGGCTGCTATAGCTTCTTCAGATTAAAATGATATGCCTTAAAACAACATATTGAAATATTTTTCAATATGTTGAAATTTTTTATTGTCTCAATTTAATCTGAAGAAGCTATACAAGCAGCCTTTTTTATCGCCTTATTAAAAAAAGCGGATTAGTGATGATGTCCGCCGACGCCGTGAATATGTCCGTGCGCAATCTCTTCTTCTGTCGCGGCGCGAATATCCACTATTTTCACCTCAAAAGTTAAGCTTTTACCTGCCAAAGGATGGTTGGCATCCACTCTGACCGTCTTATCGTCAACGGCAATGACCTGCACCAACATCGGCTGACCGTTTTCCGTCTGCGATTGGAACTGCATGCCCACTTCAATCGTATCGACGCCTTGGAAATACTCGCGCGGAATATCTTGCACGGCTTCTTGATAATACTCCCCGTAAGCCTCTGCCGGCGCAACGGTTATCGTCAATTCATCGCCGACCGTCTTGCCTTCCAAAGCCTTTTCCAAACCGGGAATAATGTTGTGATGACCATGCAGATACACTAATGGTTCTTGCGTAGAAGCGTCCAACTGATTGCCTTGTTCATCGGTCAATCGATAATGAATGCTGACTGCACTGTTATGGGTGATTTGGCTCATTGAGGTTTCCTTATGTTATTTGCCGCAAATGCGGCGTAGAAAGGCTCTTGCCGTGTAAGCGCGACAAGAGCGGTAAACATTTATTGAATCGCACTGACACCTTGGCTTTGCAAGACATCGGCGTCTTCATTGCGTCCGACGGCACGTAATGCGCGAATCAATTTTTCCAAAGCCGGCGCAGATTTCTCACTATGCGGCATATTGCGTAAAAAAGTACCCAAATAACGCACGGCTTGTGGATAATCTTGTTTGCTGTAATTGGCATCGCCAATCCAATATTGCGCCAATGCAGCTTGTTCTCCTTGCGCCCCGCCGGCTAAAAAAGCTTCAAAACTGCGAATTGCGCCATCGATATCTCCTGCGCGGTATAATTGCAAGGCATTGTCATAGCTGACGCCATGCGCTTCGCTCACTACCGTTCCGGCAGAAACTCGCTGATACAGACTGCCTGTGCCGCTGGCATCTACCGCAATCACACCGGTGGGAATTCTGGCTTGTTTAGCTTCGGACAATTGCTGTTGCAAACCTGCATTTTCCGCGCGCAAATCCACGACTTGATTTTGCAATTGTTGGATTGTCGCCGTGCTTTGGTTTAGTTTTTCTTGCAAACCGGAGGAACAAGCGCCTAACAGCATGCTTGCCGCAAAAATGGAAATCTTCTTCATCGCTTAATCTTAATACACAATCACCGCACGGCGGTTTTTCGCATAGCAGCTTTCATTAGAGCAGAAATCCACCGGACGCTCTTCGCCATAGCTCAATACGCGCAACTGGGCAGGATTCACACCTTGCTCGATAAAGACATTGCGCACGGAATAGGCACGACGCTCGCCTAAGCCCAAATTGTATTCGCGGCTGCCGCGTTCGTCGGTATGCCCTTCCAGTACCACGCGCGTTTGCGGATTTTCGCGCAGATAACGGGCATGTTCTTGGACCACCGCCACAGAACGCGAATCCAATTGCGAACTGTCATAAGAGAAATAAATCACGCGGTCTTTCGCACCTGCCTGAGGCCCACCAACCACATTCACGCCATAAGTCGGGTCCTCATAGAAATCACCGTAAGACGCTCTTTGATTAGTTTGGACATTACCGTAAATCGTACTTTTGCCCGGCACGGTGTAGCCGTCCGCACCATATACCGTCCCCCCTGCACCGTAAATTTCATTAGGAGGCGCATTGCCATAAGCATCCACGCCATAAGGTTTGGAACAACCCGCGATAATCAGCGCCGCACCGAAAATCAAGGTAGCAGATTTATTTAATTTCATGATTTCAATCCCTTAAAAAAGTCAAATTAACGTGAATAAGGTGCCCAAGCAGGATCACGCAAACGCCCGCCGGGATCGGAAAGGGTCTGCACGACCTCTCCTTTTAAATTAATTAATTTCAATACGCTGCGTCCACCTTCCATCGCAGTGTACATCAGCATTTCTCCATTAGGCGCAAAAGTCGAACCTTCGTCCAAACGACCGCTGGTCAAAGCACTGAAACGTCCGCTGCCTAATTCGTATAAACCGATTTGATAGCCACCGCCGCTTTGGCGCGTCAAAGCCAAATATTGTCCATCGGGCGACAATTCCGCATTACTGCTGTAATTACTGCCGACGACTACGCGCTCCGCGCCGCCGCCATTGCGTCCCATACGATAAATTTGCGGACTGCCGGCACGATCGGAAGTGAAATAAATGCTGGCGCCGTCGGGTGAAAACGCCGGCTCGGTATCAATGCCGGCATGATTGGTCAAACGCTTTTGCGCGCCGCTGCCCACATCGACGAGAAAAATATCCATATTGCCTTCGCCGGTCGATAAAGACACCGCCAATTGGCTGCCGTCCGGCGACCATGCCGGCGCACTACTGGTGCTGTCGCTTTGCAAAACCACACGGCGACCGCCGCCTTCTGCGCTTTGAATCACAATTTGCGCTTGATAATCGGCATAAGTCATATAAGCCAATTGACGACCGTCCGGCGACCATGTCGGCGAAAGAATCGGCTGATCGCTTGAGGCGATTTCTTGGCGGTTGCCGCCGTCAACATCCGAGACCACCAAAGCATAACGCCGCGAATTACTTCCGCTTTGTTCCAATACATAGGCAATGCGGGTCGCAAATGCGCCGCGTTTGCCGGTCAAAACTTCCAAAATGCGGTCGGCAGTGGCATGCGCTACCATACGATTACTCGCGTCGCGCATCTCTTCATTCATGACCACCGCTTGATCGCCCACTTGATTCATCACGAATTGCGCTTGCCCGGCATTGCCTAGCAAACGCCCCAGAACCACATATTGCGCGCCTAATTGCGCAAACTGCCCGTAATCAATCTCGTTCGGCGAATTGGGGCGATTGCTAAAACGATCCGGCGCAATCGGCTGAAAATAGCCTGATTTAAACAAATCGCTGGCAATAATATAATCCATCTGCTCCTGATCTCCGGGCACAGGCACAATGGCAATCGGAATTGCCGCACGCCGTTGTGCCGCAGGAATATCGATGCTGACCTGTGCAAAGGAAAAACCGGCAGACAATGCGATTGCCCAAGCCAAAAGGTTGCGTCTTTTCATAGATAATCCTCAATCAACAAAATTAATGAGCGTTGAAAATACAAAGGGTGAAATTGTAGCAGTTTCTAGTACGCAAAGAAAAGCTTAGAAACGAAATTCCACCCCTTCCTCCACAATCATGTCAAGCAAACGGCTGTCTTTGGGCATCGGCAAAGGCGAGGCTTTTTTCACCGCATCCAAGACCGAAGCGTCATATAAAGGATTGCCGCTTTTCGCACTGACACGCGCTTTCAAGACTTTACCATTACGGTCAAGGCTAATCACGACCTTCGCGCTCAAACCGTCCGGCACATTCAAAGGCATGACCCAACGCCCCCAGACTTTCTCCTGCACGGCTGTCGTAAAGGCGGAAAACGCCAAATCGCGCGCCTGCTGTATCGCCGCCGAATTTGCCGCTCCCGACTGCGCCTGCGCATTTCCATCATAGCTGGACAATTCCAAAGCCGGTGCGCTAATCGCATCGAGTTTGGCTTTTTCTTCCGCCGCCTTGGCTTTTGCCTGCGCTTCTTTTGCCGCCTTAGCGGCTTTTTCCTGCTTTTCTTTGGCGATTTTTTCGGCTTTTTCTCTTGCCGCCTTTTCTGCCTTTTCTTTTGCCGCCTGCTCTTGTTTTTCCTTAGCGGCTTTCTCCGCGGCGGCTTTCTCCACGGCGATTTTCTCCGCCTTTTCTTTGGCGACTTTTTCTGCCTTGGCTTGGGCTAATTTTTCCGCTTTTTCCTGCTCTGCTTTTTCTTTCGCTGCTTTTTCCGCCGCCGCTTTTTCTGCTTTTTCTCGTGCCGCTCGTTCTTTGGCGGCTTTTTCGGCAGCCGCTTTCTCTGCTGCTGCCCGTTCCGCCGCCTTGCGTGCTTCTTCCGCTTTGCGTTTTTCTTCGGCAATGCGGCGTTTCTCCGCCTCTTCGGCGCGGCGCTTCGCCTCTTGCTCGGCGCGAATCTTGGCTAAACGCTCTTCTTCAATTTCGCGTTTGCGGTTTTCGATATGGTCAAGGCGCGCCTGCAAATCCTGCGCGCTGACCATCTGCGCATCCACCGCCGTGCCGCCGGCAGTCTTACTGTTATGATGAGAAAAATTCGGCAGCAGCACATCTTTTTGATACCAAATGCCGGCAGCGGTCAAACCTACGCTCAGCACCACGCCGAACACGCCCGCCGCATTTTCCGCCAAAACCCGTTTTTCACTCGCTCTCATTGCTCGGCTCTTGAGGCAATTGGCTGCTTAAATTCACTTGCCGCGCACCGGCGGCGCGCAAATAATCCACGCCTTTAATCACATGGGCATAATCCACCGCCGCATCGCCGCTCACATAGACATCTATTTCAGGATGCGCCTGCAAATAGTCGGCGGCTTGGCTTTGAATATCCGCTTCGCTCATCGCCGTCGTCGGCTGAGCACTGATATTGAGATAATAACTGCCGGCGGCATCGACGGTAAGCACCAATGGCAAGGTCAAATCTTCGCTTTGTTCCTGCTCTTCGCTATTTTGCTCGGAAACCTCGGGCAGATTGATTTCCACTGAACGTTGCATCAGCGGCGCGGCAATCATAAAAATCACAAGCAGTACCAACATCACGTCGATATAAGGCACAACATTCATTTCTGCTTTCATGCGCTGGGCGCGAACACGGCGAGCCATGATTACCGCCGTTTCAAATGCGCGCGCAATTGCAACTGCTGACGCTGCAAAATATTGCTGAACTCTTCGCGAAAGGCGTCATATTCCACGATTTTCTTCTCAGACAATGCCATGTAAGCGTTATAGGATAAAACGGAAATAATCGCCGCCATCAAGCCGATTGCCGTAGCAATCAAGGCCTCGGCAATACCGGGGGCAACGCTGTTGATACTACTTTGCTGCGCCGCTCCCAAAGCCATAAAGGAATTCATAATCCCATAGACGGTACCCAGCAAACCGATATAAGGCGCAGAAGAAGCGAAAGTGGCTAAAATGCCTAAATATTTTTCCTGTTTCGCCGCTTCGCGGATAATTGTGGCTTCCATCGCGCGCTGACAGTTCTGCACGGCTTTATCAGACCCAATCAAATCCGATTCTAAAAACTGGCTAAACTCATAAAAACCATTCACAAAAACGCTTTCAATCCCTTCCGTGTCCTGCGTTTCATAATTGGCATAAATATTTTGCAAATTCGTGCCCGAATTCCAAAAAGCCTTCTCGAATTGCCGGGTTTTTCTATTCAGGCGTGAAAATAAGACCGCTTTTTTACAGGTAATAAAAATCGAGACAAGCATCATCAAGCACAAAATCAGCATGATGATTTTAACGAAAACACTAGCATCGCCAATTAACTGCATGATGGATAATTCATTTTGCAAGGGAAAACTCCTTCTCTAGTCTTGCGCGGCAGGCAGTGTAGCGCAAACCGCTCTCAGAAAAAATAGGTGCGGATTGCCGTTTGCTAAAGCTGCTCCGACAGCAAAAAATTTAATGATTGATTTGATTATATATTTTAATTCTCAACAGGATTTATCGTTAAATGCGGTCAATGCCTTATGCCGATATTGTGCAATACCTTGTTTTTAGTTAGCGTAATCGGGAATGAAATTGCCGCTAGGCTCGCATAGGATGCGCCAGTCATATAAATCGCTTAACACTTGCGCCTGCATGATTTCTGCCGTCGAACCGCTTGCCGCAATTTTCCCCTGCTTCATCAGTACAACGAAATCGCTGTAATGTGCGGCAAGATTGATATCATGCAGCACCATAATTACGGCGGGTTTGGGTGCGGTCAATAAGCGCAGCTGCTTCATCAAATGATGCTGATGGCGGATATCCAAATGGTTGGTCGGCTCGTCCATAAGCAGAATTTCCGCTTCCTGCAATAAGGCGCGGACAATGGCTGCACGTTGTTTTTCTCCGCCCGACAAGGTTTCCAAACGCTTGTTTTTCAAGCCGTCCAATTCAAAAATTTCCAGCCATTGCATCGCTCGCTGCCGATTCGAGGCAGGGCTTTGCCGATACCAGACAAGACGCGGATAATGCCCCATTAATACGTATTCTAAGACCGTCATCGGCAACTGAAAATTTTCATGCTGCCCGACCCAAGCGCACCGCCCTTGTTTTAAAGCCAGCCGAAAAGGTTCTCCGCGCCAAATAGTCGCGGGCGATTGCAAAAGTTGTCTTAACAGAGTGGATTTTCCTGCGCCGTTCGCACCGATAATGGCGCTGATGCAATGATCCGGAAAACGGATTGCCGGCACATCTAAAATAACTCTTGTTCCTTTGCTTATCCGACCATGAGAAAATTGTAGGGACATTATTCGCGCCCTCTGTCCATAATCAGCCACAAGAAAAAAGGCCCGCCCAAAATCGAAATCACAATCCCGACAGGAAAATCAACCGGATAGACTACCCAACGCGAAAAAGTATCTGCTATCAGTAAAAATACGGCTCCCCATAATGCCGACAAGGCAATCAGACGGCTGCGCCCGCCGCCAATCACTCGCGCCAACACATTGGGCACCATCATCCCCACAAAGCCGATAATGCCCCCTAAAGAAACCGCCGCTCCCGTCATCATCGAGGCGCCGACAATTGCTAAGGTACGCGTTTTGGCAACGGTAATACCCATCGTTTGCGCCGCCTCATCGCCCAGCAGCAAGCAATCCAGTTGCCGCCCAAGAATGATTAACAATAAGCCTCCCGCCGCAATAGCGCTGCCGGCATAGGTCAGAGAAACAAAACCGGCTTCAGCAAAGCTGCCCGCCAGCCATGTCATTGCGCCGCGTAAAGCCATATCATCCGACATAAATAAAATAAGACTTACCACAGCAGCGCATAAACTGCTCAACACAAAACCCAAAACGAGCAGACCATATTTGCCGCCGCCGACCCAGCGATGAAGAAACAACAATAATAAACAAACGCTTAAAGCGCCCAAAAATGCCGCCAGCGGCACACCGATACCGCTCCAGCCCATGGCAATCATGACGACGACACCGATTGCCGCGCCCCCCGAAGTGCCGATCAAACTCGGATCGGCAAGCGGATTTTCAAACAAGGCCTGCAAAGCCGAACCGCTGGCAGACAGAGCAGCGCCTACCAATAATGCCACGATGATGCGCGGCAAACGGATTTGCAGCATAATCTCCTCAACGTTCAGCGGATTTTGCCACGTTCCCTCTCCCACTCCGACACAAAAAAAAATCAAGGGCGCCAGTATCAGCAAAGGCAATAAAAAAGGTTTTAACATATTGTTATCATAAAATTACACAACATCAGCGTGCTAATTGATGCAGGTTTTGAATACTTTCGGGCGTATGCAAGCCATAACGCAAAAACTCATCGGAATGCCAAAAAACGATTTTGCCGTTTTTCGCCGCAGGACTGCCGGACAATTCAGGGCGGGCAGCCAGTTTTTCTGCTCCGCTGAGGATTTCTTCATTATGTTTGGCAATAATGACGATATCAGGCTTTGCCGCCAGCCATGCTTCCCGCGACAAAGGCTTAAACCCCTCCACGCCATCAGCCGCATTAATGCCGCCCGCCAATCGAATTAAGCTATCCGCCACCGTGCCACGTCCGGCAACATAGCGTCCGTCATAGCTGAGTAGGTAACGTTTGCCGCTTGCCGGCTGCGCTTTTAAAGCGGTTTTGAATTGATGCGCCAAGACTGCCGCCTGTTCTTTTTTATCAATCAATTCTCCGATGCGGATAATGCTGTTTTGATAATCTTCAATCGTTTCATTCTCTTGCACGTTTTTCGCCACAATGCCGCTTTGTCTGAGATTGGAATAAATATTGGGCGGCATCGCCATAAAACTGCCGATAACCACATCAGGTTTCTGCGCCATAATCGGCTCTACAGACAAGGTGCGATAAAAACCAATCGTCTCCTTGCCCTGATAAAGCGGGTTATGGTTATGGTCATGCACGGCAACTACTTTATCTGCCGCTCCCAACGCAGCCACAATATCGGCGCTGTCAGGCGTCAGCAGCACAATCCGCTGCGCCCAAGTGATTTGAGCGAACGACAAGGTACAAAAAGCTAATACGACCATTTTCTTCATATCGTTACCGCGCAGCATTCCAATCAAAAGAACCAAATATAATCGGCATGCCGCATATCCACTTCACTGCCTTCCTCGGTCAGCAACAGCGTTTTCACACCATCCGAAAAGCCCGCATCCTGCAAAAACAAAGGAACGCCCAACTGCTTGGAAACATGAATATTTCCTGCAATCAGCCATGTCGGTTTGGGCGCATTCAATAAGACCGTGCTCATCTTAAAATCTTTATATTGCTGCAGCGAGACCAAATCTTGCGGACTGCCGTGATGCGTATCCATCAATTGAGCCAAGCTATCGCGCACCGCCGGATGACCGCTGCGCAGACCTTGAGGCATAAAGCGACTTTGATTTGCCAATTCTTGACGCGAAGGACTGCCTGCCAACAGCGGCGCTTTCTGCTCTAACAAAGCATAGATTAAGGATTGATATTGCGACCAATCCCAGCGCATATTCCAATTAATTTTCTCGGCTAAAGAACGCTTTCCCGTACTGCCGCCACTGTGCAAATAGGCTTGCATATCGCCTACAGCCTGCTGCTGCTCAGGCACCAACATTTCCAAAACCACACTGCCGTTTGCGCGCGCCTCCGCCGTCTGCCGCAACAGCCATTCCTGAGCGGCATGATGCGCCGCATTATCATGCTCCTCGCCGATCAATACGATTTGCGCCTGCGACAGTATCTGCACCAAGCGGCTCGGCGAAAGGCTTTGACCGCTTTGGGTATCGATAATCCGCCCCAAGGGTTCGGCACAGACCGACTGCAACACAATTGCAAACATTAAAACAAATTTTTTCATTATCTTCCTAGGTAAATCCATACAAGCCGTCCCTTGCAAAGCAATTCCGCATCCGCATCCATTCAAATCATCAGAATAAATAATTCTATATGAATTGAATAAACATTCAGTCAAAACAGTCTAAAATTGCATTATAAAACCTGCATAGAAAGTTCTGCCGCGCCCCGTGCCTTTATTCGCCCAATCCGATTGCGCCCCCGTATTGCCCGTGCCTAATGTACCGCCGCTGCTCAGCGGATAGTTATAGATCGTATTAGTCAGATTATCGATATTGAAAAACAATTTGGCATTTTTATTCACATTATATTTGGCATATAAATCATAAACATTTTGCCCGCCTTTCACTTTAGTTGCCGTAGGAAGGCCGGTATCCGTATCCACGCCTGCAGGAACGGTATCGTCTCCCATGCGCGTTAAGCGCGCGCCGACAATTAATTTATTATCCAACCAGCGCGTACCGAGATCGACCGCTAACTGGCTGCTCGGTTGCGTACGAATCGTGCTGACCATATCTGCCAAATAATCAATCGGCAAATCCGTTTTATTGCGACTATAGGCGAGATTGATATAAGCGCGGTCAAAATCATAACCGCCTTCTATTTCCCAACCGCGGATTTTAGTCTTATTCGGCATATTGAAAAATATTCCGACGGGAGAAACATCCATATCGCCGTTTAAATAATCATCCAAACTGCATTTTGTATGGTCATCGCAGACATAAAATTGATCTTGGAAAATATAATTTTTTATACGACTAGTAAAATAATTTACTTTCAAACGCGCCGTATCATTATGGGTAAATAAGCCTTGTTTAAAGATATTAAATCCGATATCGTGATTATGCGATGTCTCGCTTTTCAAATAAGGATTAACCGAGTAGGGATTGTTTTTGATATTATTCACATACATGAATTCTTGCACGGTCGGCGCACGGCTGGTATGCGCATAAGTGCTATAGAGCTGCAACCAATCGTTTGCCTGATATGCCAAAGAAAAATAGGGATTGACATGACTTTCTTTATGAGAGAAATCCACATTGCCGCCGGCAGGAAACACAATCGCGCCGTTATCGAATGTTTCGGGCAAGAAACCGCCGTAACGGTAGCGCTCGTAACGAAGCCCGCCCCCTAAAGTCCATTTGTCGTGCTGGAATTCGGCTTCAGCAAACAGATTGCCCGTCTGCTGATAACCTTTGGCTAAAATGCCGTCGTAATGTGGCAAATCCGCATCACGCTCTTTAGAGCCGTAACGCGTGCGTTGGATTTTTGCGCCATAATCAAAACTTAAATCCGCCTCGCCGATTTCAAATACACTGCGGTTAGTCAAACTAAACTGCCAAGTCGGATTATATGTCTGGCGGTTTTGATAGCCGTTATCATGGTCTTCCTTGGCAAAATATTGCCGCGAATCGCCGTAAGAAATATCCGCACGCAAATCGATTTTGTCGGACAGCGGATTGTAGCGATATTGGAATAAGCTGCTATTGGTTTTCACATCAATCGGCGTATGGTTATTCGTGCTGCGGCTTTGATTGGCAATATGGCTGAAATTAAAATAATGATAGCGATTAGGCGCATATTCTACTTTGCCCATAAAATTCTGCGCATGCACACCGCTTTCCATCGCAACATTGTCATTCAAATCATCGCCGGCAATCGTCTCGCCCGCACCGTTGCGATAACCGCCCTTAACCTTGCCGCCATATGCCGCCAAGACGCCGAACGAACCGCCATTGTCAAATGACTGCCGATGCGCCATCGCCGCCATACCGTTTGTGCCGTAACCATTACTGCCATGTCGCAAAATCAGACGACCGCCAAAAGTATTGTCCCCTTGCACCAAATCACTAGGCACCAATGTGCGAAAATTCACGCTCCCGCCCAATGCATTGCCGCCCGAACTGCCATGCGACAAACCGCGCTCGACTTCCGCGCCCGCTATAAAATCTTCATTGATATAGACCGTATTGCCATTCCAACCATGCGCCGGATTGGTCTGATAAAAGGTTTGGCTGACGCCGTCAATACTGGTGTTTACCCGCCCCGCCCCTTCAAAACCGCGCAAATTGACCGCAATACCGCCCTGCCCGATATCATGCTGTGTAAATAAACTGGGGCTACTGCGCAAGACTTCGTTCAAATCGCGCCCGGTTTCGTTTTTTGCAATCACGGACACCGCAGCGGGTGTTGTATAAGGCTGATTGATGTAATCAGCACTAACATTAATCTCAGACAAGTGGATAACGGCTTTAGCAGCCTCTTCCGCCCACACTGAAGAACAGGAACAAACTAATGTCAACAAAGTAAAGTATCTCATTTTATTCGGTTTTTATTAAAGTTATATTAATTGTAATCCAAATAAAAATAATTATCAAGTAGTGGTAAAAATGAAGAAAATATTTCTTTGCCAATCAATCAAATTGTAGGCGGACTTCTAAGTAAAGATTGTTTTTTAGAGAAATTGGGCAAATGTTTCTTAATCTTTACAGGGATTAAGCAAGCAAAACGACAATGTATAGTCAAAGAATTGAAAAAGTATTACGGCGTTGGCTCGCTTTGCCGTACGCTCTTGTACTGTCTGCAGCTCGCCGCCTTGTACTACTTTTTCACTTCTCCGACTATATTCGGAGAAATGGAAAAATATAGCTTCTTCAGATTAAAATGAGACAATAAAAATTTTCAACATATTGAAAAATATTTCAATATATTGTTTTAAGGCGTATCATTTTAATCTGAAGAAACTATAATGCAAGGCGGCAAATGGCAGACAGTACGGCAAAGCAAATCAAAAGCTATTGCTGTACCATACTTGAAAAAATGGCGTTTAATATTATTAAAAACAATTGACTAAATATTTCTATCCGGCACAGACAAGCCCAATTGCAGATAAGCGGCATCGCTTGCCATACGTCCGCGCGGGGTGCGCTGGATAAATCCTTGTTGAATCAAATAAGGCTCGACCACATCTTCCAAAGTGCCGCGCTCTTCGCCCACAGCCGCCGCCAAAGTCTCAATCCCGACGGGCCCACCGCCGAAATGCTCAATCAAACGCGAGAGCATACGGCGGTCAAGTTCATCCAAACCGGCGGCATCAATTTTCAATAATTTCAAGGCTTCGTCTGCCATTTGGCGTGTAATCACGCCGTCGCCGCGCACTTGGGCATAATCACGCACGCGCCGCAGCAAGCGGTTGGCAATACGCGGCGTACCGCGCGAGCGTTTGCCGACTTCCGCCGCGCCGCTGTCTTCAATCTCAATTCCCAGCAATTTCGCCGCACGCGAGACAATTTCCTGCAATTGGACGTGAGAATAATATTGCAGATGATGGCTAATGCCGAAACGATCGCGCAGAGGCGCTGTTAATAAGCCGGAACGCGTAGTAGCGCCGACTAATGTAAACGGCTGCAAATCCACTTTTATCGAACGCGCCGCCGGTCCTTCGCCAATCATAATATCGATTTGAAAATCCTCCATCGCGGGATAGAGCACTTCTTCAATCGCAGGCGAGAGGCGATGGATTTCATCAATGAACAAAACATCATTGCGTTCCAAATTAGTCAACAAAGCGGCTAAATCGCCGGCTTTTTCTAAAATCGGGCCGGAGGTTTGGCGCAGATTCACACCCAATTCGCCGGCAATAATTGCCGCCAACGTCGTTTTGCCCAAACCCGGCGGACCGAATAGCAGCACATGGTCAAGCGATTCCTGCCGCCCCAATGCCGCTTCAATAAAAATACTTAATTGCGCTTTCAGCTCGTTTTGCCCGATATATTCCGCCAAGCGTTTAGGACGGACCGCACGCTCAATCGCGCCCTCTTCATTACGCCCGGCGGCGCTAATTAAACGGTCGGAATCAATCATTTGCCACTCTGTAATTTCAATTGCAAGGCGGATTTAATCAAAGCCGCCGTATCTGCATCCGGTGATTGCTTGAGTGCGCTTTCAACCAATTTTGCCGCATCGGCCGGTTTTAATTCCAATGCCATCAATGCCTCCACCGCTTCTTGCGCCGCCGTGACGCCTATAGGCAAAGGCGTATCCGCCGCACCTGCCATGCTCGTAAAAGCGCTGTTGCCGCCGACACGGTCTTTTAATTCGATCAATAAACGCTCCGCCGTCTTTTTGCCGACACCAGAAAGTTTTAACAAAGCATTGCTATTATTCTCGCGCACAATAGCGATGAAATTTTCAACGCTGAAACTCGATAAGACCAGCAAACCCAGTTTCGGCCCGATGCCGCTGATGCGGATTAATTCGCGGAACAATTGCCGCTGCGCAATGCTGGCAAAGCCGTAGAGATATTGTCCGTCTTCTCTTTGCGCATGATGAATGAACAATTCCGCCGCCTGCCCTTGCGGCAACTGCTCCAAAATGGAAATCGGCACGGCGATCTCATAGCCTACGCCGTTCACATTCATAATCACTTGATTACCCTGCTTATGCAGCACCAAACCTTGTAACCAGCCGATCATCGCCCTACCTCTCTTTGTGCTTCAACACCGCCCGTAGAAAAATCCTGATATTTCCGCATTTACTTCTCCCAAGCCGACAGCATGCCGCTTTTGCGCTGCATAATTGCCGTTTGCAGATAATGCGCATGCGTCAGGGCGACCGCCAAAGCGTCCGCCGCATCACTTTGAATCTTACCCGTTTGATTGAGCAGCAATTTCACCATATATTGCACCTGCGTTTTATCCGCCGCGCCTTTGCCGACCACCGCCTGCTTAATGCTTTTCGCCGCATATTCCGAAATCGGCAACTGCGCCAATACTGCCGCACACAAAGCCACACCGCGCGCCTGCCCCAATTTCAAAGCGGAATTCGGATTTTTATGCACAAAAATCTCTTCTATGGCAAATTCTTGCGGACGATAACGCTGCACCAACTCGCCGATGCCCTGATGAATCATCATCAAACGAATAGGCATCGACTCTTCCGCCAAGCGAATGCAGCCGGAATCCACATAGCGAACCTGCTGCCCCTCCACATCTACAATGCCGTAGCCTGTTATTCGCGAACCGGGGTCAATGCCCAAAATGCGGCGAACAGCTGTCATTAACCAGCGTAATCCTCTGGGAATTCCGCATTGCTAACCACGCTTTGCACATCGTCTAATTCTTCTAGCATATCAATCAAACGCATGACCTTATCCGCATCTTGCGCACTTACCGGCGAGAGATTTTCCGCACGCATCGTTACCTCGCTTTCATCAGGCGTGAAACCGGCGGCGACCAAAGCCTCATACACAGCGGCATAATCGCTGGGGTCGGTAATCACTTGCGCACTGCCCTCATCAAACTCAATATCTTGCGCGCCGGCTTCCAAAGCCGCTTCCATCAAAGCATCTTCATCTGCCACGCTTTCAAAAAACAAGACGCCCTGCTCTTTAAATTGGAAAGCCACCGAGCCGGAAGTACCTAAATTGCCGCCGCATTTAGAAAAAGCATGACGCACTTCGCCGACCGTGCGGTTATTATTATCCGTCAAACAATCCACCATAATCGCCACGCCGCTTGGGCCATAACCCTCAAAGCGCACCTCTTCCATCTGCACGCCTTCCAGCTCGCCCGCGCCGCGCTTAATCGCACGCTCCATCGTATCTTTCGTCATGTTCTCCGCCTGCGCTTTGCTGATTGCCAAACGCAAACGCGGATTGGAATTCGGATCGGAACCGCCGCTGCGCGCCGCAATCGTCAATTCACGAATTAAGCGGGTAAAAATCTTGCCGCGCTTGGCATCTTCTTTTGCTTTTTTATGTTTAATATTTGCCCATTTACTATGACCAGCCATTTGAATATCCTTAATTTTCTAAAAAACATCTCTGCCAAAGCCTGCGCAGAAAGCAAAGCCCGGCTTGCGCACCATCGCCCTCAACACAGCCGAAGCGCGAAAGATTGCATAAAAAATGGGGCGCAAGTGTATCACGCCGCCGCAAAATCTGCTGCTTTTGGCAAAGAAAAAAGCGCGACCAGCGCGCTTTTCATAGCTTATATAGTTTCTTCAGATTAAAATGAGACAATAAAAATTTTCAACATATTGAAAAATATTCCAATATGTTGTTTTAAGGCGTATCATTTTAATCTGAAGAGACTATAAATGCCTATTTATGCGTCACAATACTGACTTTGGCAACACCGGCTTGCAATACGCCTAATTGCTGCGCCGCCGCCTTAGACAAATCAATCACGCGATCGCCGTGGAAAGGTCCGCGATCATTGATGCGCACAATCACGCTTTTGCCATTATTCAGATTAGTTACCTTCACTTGGCTGCCCAAGGGCAGATGCTTATGCGCGGCGGTCATATCATGCATATTATAGACTTCGCCGCTAGCGGTTTTGCGTCCGTGAAAACCGGGACCATACCAAGAAGCAGATCCTTCTTCCGAAAAATTTTCCGCCGTGCTGAGCGTGCGGTAAGTTTTGCCGCGCACGTTATAAGTGACGGATTTGGCAATCGCCGTACTTTGCGCAACGACTTTAGCCTGCTTTTGGCTAGCAGCCTGAGCAGCGGCTTGATTAACGGCTTTGCCGCTGTAATCCACCGCTGCAAAAGGATCTTGCTGAGTAAAATCAATCACTTTGACGATATTAACTTCCGCTTTGGCAGGTGCGGTAGGTTTTGCAGCTTCCGCTTTTACGGTAACGGCTTGTGCAGGTTTCGCCTGCGGTTTGACAGCTTCTGCTTTTACGGCAACGGCTTGTGCAGGTTTCGCCTGTGGTTTCGCTGCTTCTGCTTTTACG
>ERZ1023440.69-NODE-69-length-43960-cov-369.894181_pt1 | contig 43960 bp, 34 predicted proteins | sample MGYA00380520_ERZ1023440 | MGnify/ENA primary metagenome ERZ1023440 (study PRJEB33173, sample SAMEA4830335) | metagenome | study: EMG produced TPA metagenomics assembly of the PRJEB25223 data set...
TTGCAACAACCTAACCTTTAATCTTATGTCTAAGATTTGGGGGTCGGTTCAATCAAATGCCTTATTTTTTATGATTAAAGCGAATTATTCCATGCCATATTTTTGAGCAATGGTTTTTATCTCGCCATTTTTGACTAACTCATCAATGCCTTTATTGAGTGTTTGTGGTAGTTTGGTGTTATTTTTATTGGCTAAAAAGTGCAGTTGGCTTTGTCGGAGTAGGATGTGATTTTTTTTGCTTGCATCCCTGTTTATGTCTGATAAGGGGTTAGGGTGATACTTGCTAGTTTTGGGTTATCAGCAAGATAGAAGAATACAGGTATTTTGGCATAATAGGCATTGGGTGTACCGTATTTTGATGTGCACTTTTCGGTTTGGAAAATGGCAGTGGTACCATATCGCTGATTCTAGAATCTAATTTCGGCAAAATAAGCTTTCAAATGTTGTTGGTTTAAATTGGATGTTAAGCTTTTTGTTTTTGGCAATGCAATACATCAGAATCAAAACCTGTAATGACTCCTTTTTCATCAGAAAAATTAAAAGGTGCAACGTCTGAGATTGTCGCTATTGTTAATTTTTTAACATTAGAGGTGTTTGTGTCAAAACTATTTGTCTCTGTGCTGGTAATGGATGTTTTAACCGACATTTTTATTTTTGCGTATGGCATTGGTATCGACAGACAGGTTAGTGGCATGGACGTTAAGGTGATTTGATGGTAGCGGTACTCTCCTTGGTACTAGAATGGGCAAATGACCAGTTTCGATTAAAAATTTAAAATAATGTTTTTTAAAATATAAATCTATTGAAATTTTAGATTGAAATAAATGTAAAAGCATATGTTTTTTTCAAAAATTAAACTCTATTCACATTTTAAAACCCTTTGTAACTTGTTATATTTTGTCAAATGGCGTAAACTATACAGTATTTATTTGATGAAACTGTCTTTGGCTTAATTTGGGACGGATTCATGGATAGATTTTAGAGTGAGCGAGATGATTTTGCCGACAGAAGGTTTTGCCATGCTCATCATTCGCTGACCTAATGCAACAAATGTATCAAATTTTTCTCAAAAATAATATGGCGAATATTATGACAAAAAGTAGTAAAGATACGGTGGCTTATCAAAGCACCGAACTCACCGCAGATGGTGCAGCGTATATTGAGGCGTTGTACGAGGACTATTTGGCGGACAAAGCAAGTGTAAGCATCGAGTGGCAAAAATACTTTGCCGATTATGAGCAAGCAGGCGATGCCCCGCACAACGCCATCAAAGAGCAATTTTTGCTCCTAGCTCGCAACCAAACCAACGCTCGTCCTGCAGTATCAGTAGGCACAGGCGACTGCGACCCCAAACAGATGGCAGTGCAACAGCTTATCAGTGCCTATCGTCGTCGCGGACATCGTGTCGCTAAGATTGACCCGTTGGGACTACAAAAGCGTGACGGTATTGAGGATTTGACCTTGGCTTATCATGGTCTGTCCGAGGCTGACCTTGACACGACTTTCCCAACCACACTCATGCACATCGGCAAAGAGTCAGCGACACTGCGTGAGATTATCGAGATTTGTGAGCGTATCTACTGCGGTAGCATTGGCTATGAGTACATGCATGTCTTTACCGCCACCGAGAAAAAGTGGATTGAAAAATACATTGAGCAAAATCAAGGCTTTATCAAATTTGATAAAGACAAAAAATTAGAAATCCTTGACCGCTTGACCGCCGCCGAGGGTCTAGAAAAATATCTGGCTCGTAAATACACTGGCGTTAAGCGTTTTGGTCTAGAAGGGGGCGAGAGCTTTATCCCTGCGGTGCATGAGATGATTCAGCGTGTGGGAACGTATGGCACCAAAGAAGTCGTCATCGGCATGGCTCACCGTGGTCGCTTGAACCTACTGGTTAATATCATGGGTAAAAACCCATCTGCCCTGTTTGATGAATTTGATGGTAAAGTTCAGCCAACGGTCGGCTCAGGCGATGTGAAATACCACAATGGGTTTAGCTCAAACGTCATCACCAAAGGCGGAGAGATGCACCTTGCCTTGGCATTTAACCCGTCGCACTTGGAAATCGTCTCCCCTGTCATGCTAGGCTCAGTGCGTGCTCGTCAAGCCCGCCGTAGCGAGGCTTATGGCTATGACATTGACAACAGCACGGTACTGCCCATCGTGGTACACGGCGATGCGGCGTTTGCAGGTCAAGGCGTCAACCAAGAGACTTTCCAGATGTCGCAAACCCGTGCCTACAAGACAGGCGGTACGGTGCATGTCGTCATCAACAACCAAGTGGGCTTTACCACATCTCGCCCTGATGATGCACGCTCTACCGAGTACTGCACGGACGTTGCTAAAATGGTACACGCCCCTGTCTTGCACGTCAATGGCGATGACCCAGAAGCGGTGGTGTTCGCAAGCCAGCTTGTGCTAGATTATCGTAAAGAATTCGGTCGTGATGTCGTGCTTGACATCGTCTGCTATCGCCGTAACGGACACAACGAATCGGACGAGCCGTCAGCGACTCAGCCACTCATGTATCAAGTCATCAAAAAACTGCCCACCACTCGCACCCAATATGCTGACAAGTTGGTTGCCGAGGGTGTATTGACCAAAGAAGAATCTGCCCAAATTGAAGACGACTATCGCATCGCCCTAGACAATGGCGAGGATGTGGCTCACGGACTTGCCAAAGAGCCTGATACCAGTCTGTTTGTGGATTGGTCGCCTTATGTGGGTCATGGCTTGACCGATGACGTCCAAACTGGCGTACCTGTTGAGAAGCTCAAATCCTACGCACAAGCGATGGCAAAAGTACCAGAAGGCTTTGAATTACAACGCCAAGTTGCCAAGGTATTAGAGCAACGCCTTGCCATGCAAACAGGGCAAGAGCCCATGAACTGGGGTGCTGCCGAGACATTGGCATACGCGTCGCTTGTGGACGAGGGTTCGCTTGTGCGTATCACAGGCGAGGACGTGGGTCGTGGGACATTCTCACACCGTCATAGCGAGCTGTACAGCCAAAAAGATGCCAGTCTATATATCCCATTACAGCACATTCGTGAGGGGCAAGCCCGTTTTGCCACCTATAACTCACTACTATCAGAAGAAGCGGTACTTGCCTTTGAATACGGCTATTCTACCACCGTGCCAAATGCCCTTATCATTTGGGAGGCTCAGTTTGGCGACTTTGCTAATGGAGCTCAGGTGGTCATTGACCAGTTCATCTCATCGGGCGAGACCAAATGGCAACGCCTATCAGGTCTTGTTATGCTGCTGCCACACGGCTTTGAGGGTCAAGGTCCTGAGCATTCATCGGCTCGTTTGGAGCGTTTCTTACAGCTATGTGCTGAGGATAATATGCAGGTCATCACTCCAACAACGCCTGCTCAGATTTTCCACGCTCTACGCCGTCAAGTGGTGCAAAAGGCTCGTAAGCCACTGATTGTCATGTCGCCCAAATCGCTACTTCGTCATCCGCTTGCCACATCAACGCTTGATGACTTATCAAATGGCAAATTTGAGACAGTATTACCTGAGATTGATGCGATTGACAACAGCAAGGTAACTCGTGTGGTACTGTGTGGCGGTAAAGTGTATTATGAACTGCTTGAAGCTCGCCGTAAGCTAGGGCTTGACCACATTGCCATCGTGCGTATCGAACAGCTCTACCCACTACCAGAAGCGCGTATTTTGGCGGAGCTTGCCAAATACCCAAATCTTGGCGAAATCATCTGGACGCAAGAAGAGCCACTTAACCAAGGTGCGTGGTACTATCTGTTGCCAGAGCTACACCGCTTGACAGAAGGCAAAGCCAAACTGCTCCCTGCATCGGGTCGTCCTGCGGCAGCAGCTCCTGCGACAGGTTCGCCAAAAATCCATGCGGCACAGCAAAAAGCCTTGATTGCACAGGCATTGAACGTGAGCGTGGAACAGTTGTAATTTGACAGCACACAGGACGACTTGTGTGCTTATTTCTATTTTTGGCATTGTTCAATTAAAGGTACATTTTCAAATTTGGACGTGTAGGGGCGAATCATATTCGCCCAAAAATCAACACTTTGTCAAAGGGCAAATGTCATTTGCCCCTACAAATTTACCCAAAGGTATGGTTAATTAACAATACCCTATTTTTTAAATTTAAGTAAACTCGGAGTTTATCATGGCTGAAATCAAAGCCCCAGTATTCCCAGAATCGGTACAAGACGGCACCATCGTAGAATGGCACGTTAGCGAGGGCGACCAAGTTGTCCGCGACCAACTGCTTGCCGAGATTGAGACCGACAAAGTTGTGTTAGAAGTGGTTGCCCCTGATGATGGCGTGATTAGTAGCATTACCAAAGGCGTGGACAGCACCGTGGTGTCTGCTGAAGTCATCGCTACCTTTGAAGCAGGTGCTACTGCTGCTCCAAAGGCTGAGAGCGAAGAGCTATCCAAAGACGAAGCTGACAAAGGCACAACCATTGACCCAGCCAGCGTTGCCGCCCCTGTACAGCCAAAAGCCGAAGCAGAAGGCGACTTTAAAGACCAAAGCCCTGCCGTGCGTAAAGCTGCCAAAGAAACAGGCGTAAACCCAGCAGACGTACAAGGTTCAGGTCGTGGCGGTCGTGTTACCAAATCAGACATGGTTAACCCCACCCTAAAAGGCGACAACGGTCAAGTTATCGCTACTGCTATCGGTCAGCGTATTGAAAAACGTGAGCCAATGACTCGTCTGCGTAAGCGTATCGCCGAGCGTCTATTGTCTGCCACCCAAGAAACCGCCATGCTTACTACTTTCAATGAAGTGAACATGAAGCCACTGATGGACTTGCGTGCCAAATACAAAGACCAATTTGAAAAACGTCATGGCGTAAAATTGGGCTTTATGTCGCTATTTGTAAAAGCGGCTACCGAAGCGTTGAAGCGTTTCCCTGCGGTCAATGCCTCTATTGACGGTGATGACATTGTGTATCACGGCTATTATGACGTGGGCGTGGCGGTGTCAAGCGACCGTGGTTTGGTTGTGCCTGTACTTCGTGATACCGACAGCATGGGTCTTGCCGACATCGAAGGCGGTATCCGTGATTATGCCACCAAAGCCCGTGAAGGCAAGCTTGCCATCGAAGAGATGACTGGCGGTACGTTCACCATCACTAACGGCGGTGTGTTCGGCTCGCTCCTATCTACCCCAATCATCAACCCACCACAAACTGCCATCCTAGGTATGCACGCCATTAACGAGCGTCCTATGGCGGTCGATGGGCAAGTGGTTATCCTGCCGATGATGTATTTGGCTCTGTCTTATGACCACCGTTTGATTGACGGTAAAGATGCGGTACAATTCTTGGTAACGATTAAAGAGCTTATCGAAGACCCAGCACGTCTGATTTTGGATTTGTAATTTGTCAAAAAGACGGATTGGAAATCTGATCCGTCTTTGTATCAATTAAAAGGCTTAACAATGACAATGCAATTACACATGAATTTTGATGAAATCAAACGATTTTGCCAAACCAATCCGCTTTTGACGGACAAAAAAGTAACGTTGTCGTTTGATGAGAGTGCCAGCGAGTTGTATCACGCACTGCGTAAACAGCAAATGCTCAACGCCATTAACGCATTTCGTGGGTCGGGCATGGGCGGTGGTGTTGATGAGCTGCTTCTTGACCGACAGCAAGACAAGCGAGTATAGGTGGTGAAATCGTATGTCTTTGATACATCTGCCATTTTGACGTTATTTGATAATGAAGAAGGGGCGGATACAGTTGCCGAGCTACTACACTTGGCAATCCATGAGCGTATCACGATTTTTGTGAGTGCCATTAGCATGGTGGAATTTCGGTATCGACTCATTCGCCAACATCATGAACACGCATTTGTGGACAAAAAGATGAATGAGCTTTATGATATGCCAATAATAGTGGTGGATTTTAATCAGGCATTGATTGAACAGTCTGCCATTTATAAATCTACCGCCAAAATGTCGTTTGCTGATGCGTGTATTGCAGGTACAGCCAAGCATTTGGGTGCAATTTTGGTGCATAAAGACCCTGAGTATCAGGCGATTGCTCATGACATCAAGCAATTGGTATTGCCTTTTAAGCCAAAAACAAACCAATCTTAACAATTTATCCTTTAAAAATATAGGTAATAACTATGAAAAATTCATATGATTTAGTGGTTATCGGTGGCGGGCCTGGTGGCTATGAAGCTGCCATTCGTGCAGGCCAGCTTGGCTTTAGCACCGCTTGTATCGAAAAACGCATTCATAAAGGCGAACCTGCCCTTGGCGGTACTTGCCTAAACGTGGGCTGTATCCCGTCAAAAGCCTTGCTTGACAGCTCACACCGCTACGAAGCAACCCGCCATGAGCTTGCCGAACACGGTATCACGACAGGCGATGTGGCGATTGACGTATCAAAAATGCTAGAACGCAAAGACAGCATTGTCAAAGGCTTGACCGCAGGTGTGGCAGGTCTATTAAAAGGCAATGGCGTGGACTGGCTACAAGGCGTGGGTACCTTGCTTGACGGTAAATCAGCCGAAAAGCAAGTTAAATTTACCGCTCATGACGGCACCGAGACCACCATTACTGCCAAATATGTGATTTTGGCGGCAGGTTCTGTGCCAATTGAAATCCCCGTTGCCAAAACTGACGGCGAATTTATCGTAGACAGCACTGGTGCCTTAGAATTTAAGGAAGCCCCAAAACGTCTTGGCGTGATTGGTGCGGGCGTGATTGGATTGGAGCTTGGCTCGGTATGGCGAAGACTCGGCTCAGAAGTGGTAGTGTATGAAGCCATGCCAGAGTTTTTGGCAGTTGCCGACAAAGACATTGCCAAAGAAGCAGGCAAACTGCTTAAAAAACAAGGTCTTGACATTCGTGTGGATACCAAAGTGACAGGTGCTGAGGTGGTGGGTGGCGAAGTGGTTGTAACCACGGATGTCAAAGGCGAAACCAAAGCCGAAACCTTTGACAAACTTATCGTGTGCGTGGGTCGCCGTGCGTACAGTGAAGGCTTGCTTGCGGACGGCTGTGGCATTGAGCTTACCGAGCGTGGACTTGTGGCGGTGGACGACCAATGCAAAACCAACCTAGATGGCGTGTATGCCATTGGCGACTTGGTGCGTGGCCCGATGCTTGCCCACAAAGCGATGGAAGAAGGCATGATGGCGGTAGAACGCATTCATGGCGAAAAAGCTCAGGTAAACTACGACACCATCATCAGCGTGATTTATACGCACCCTGAGATTGCGTGGGTGGGCTTGACCGAAGAGCAGGCAAAAGCCCGTGGATATGAAGTCAAAACGGGTTCATTCAACCTATCTGCCAACGGTCGTGCCTTAGCACAAGGTGAGGGCGTGGGCGTGATTAAGGTTGTGGCTGATGCCAAGACTGACCGCTTACTGGGTCTACACATGGTGGGCGTCGGAGCTGGCGACATTGTTCATCAAGGCATGATTGCCTTAGAGTTTGTATCAAGTGTAGAAGACTTACAACTCATGACATTCGCTCACCCAACCGTATCAGAAGCGGTTCATGAAGCGGTACTTTCTGCGGACGGTCGAGCCATTCATGCGATTCAGCGTAAGAAGCGTTGAGTCAAAAACAAGTCCCAGTGTTTGGACATTGGGACTTGTTTTATGAATATTCGCAGATTTTGTATGATATTAACTGTTAATTACTTTTATAAGTTTACAATGTTATTTTATTTTTTGGGTTAAGAGAAGAGATGAAAAAAATATTGTTTGTTACTGGAACAAGAGCTGACTTTGGCAAAATTAAAAATCTCATGGGTATCGTGGAAAATTCTGAAGATTTTGAGTTGCATGTTTTGGTTACTGGCATGCATATGATGCGTCTTTATGGTTCTACTTATAAAGAGGTAAAAAAGCAAAATTATACTAATGCATATTTTATGCCAAACCAGCATACAAGTGAGCCTATGGATGCAGTACTTGCCAATACAATTATGATCTTATCAAGACTGACAGGTGCGGTAGAACCAGATATGATTGTAGTTCACGGAGATCGTATAGAAGCTTTGGCAGGTGCCACAGTTGGTGCGTTGAATCACATTCGTGTATGTCATATTGAAGGTGGGGAGCTTTCAGGTACGATTGATGACTCTATCCGTCATTCTATTACAAAATTATCGCACATTCATATGGTTGCTAACGAAGAGGCAAAACGTCGTCTTATTCAATTAGGAGAGGCGGTTGATAGTATTTTTATTGCCGGCTCGCCAGACTTGGATGTGATGACCTCGTCAAAACTGCCCGCTTTATCTGACGTAAAAGCCAGATACGAAATCAATTTTGATGAATATGGGGTAGTTATGTTTCATCCTGTAACCAGTGAAGAGAATGAGATTGATGTATATGCCGAAAATTTATTTAAGGCATTGGATAGTTTTGATAAAAATTATATAGTTATTTATCCAAATAATGATTTTGGTAGTGCAAAAATTCTAACAGTCATTAAACGTTATGAGAATAACCCTAAGTTTAAAATATTCCCATCTCTGAGCTTTGAGTCATTCCTAGTTATATTAAAAAATGCACAATTCATTATTGGCAACTCTAGTGCCGGTATACGTGAAGCACCTTTTTACGGTTTGCCTAGTATTAATATTGGCACTCGTCAGAATGCAAGATTTAAAGGTGAGACTGTTATTAATTGTGATTATGAAGAGGTTTCTATCATTAATGCAATTAAATCCATCTCTCGAGAACGACTTGAAAGATCTACCCATTTTGGTGAGGGTAATAGTACGGAATTATTTGAGAAATTTTTAAATGGTCAAGAGTTGTGGAGTATTCCTGTACAAAAAGTCTTTGTGGATATTAAGCCATGAGTTATGTTGCGGTCATTCCTGCCAGAGGTGGGTCTAAGGGTATTAAAGGTAAGAATTTGCAATTGGTAGGTGAGCATTCATTGCTTGCAAGAGCAATTTTAGCCGCTCAAGAGGTTGCAGATATTAAGCGTATTATCGTATCAACTGATGATGATAATATTGCAAAAGAAGCAGAAAAATATCAAGCGGAAGTGCATAAGCGTAGTCCAGAAACGTCCAATGACTCCGCTAAAACTATTGATGCTGTAGCTGAGCTTGTCAGAGACTTTGGATTGGGCTTGGAAGTTTGTGTTCTACTACAACCTACAAGTCCGCTAAGAACATCAGAGGATATTCAACTGGCTATTGATGTGTATAAGAGTAATAATATGGGTTCCTGTGTTACTGTTACTGCATCTGAACATCATCCTTTTAAAATGATTGTAAAAAACAATGATGGTTATCATCCTGTGACACAATTATCAGATTTGGAACAGCCTAGACAACAACTACCTCAAGCATTTCGTATTAATGGGGCGGTCTATGTGATTGGATTTAAGGAGCTCTTGGATAATATGTCTTTTTTTGTACAACCGCAGGGCTTTGTGGAAATGAGTGAATGTAAATCCATTGATATTGATACCTATGCAGACCTGCAAAAAGCAAATGAACTAATTAAAGGTAAAAATTTATGAAACCTAGCTTTAAAATTGGTAATCGTAATATTGGTTATGACTACGAGCCTCTAGTAATCGCTGAAATCGGCATCAACCATGAAGGCTCTCTTGATATTGCAAAACAAATGGTGGATGCAGCTTATGAGGCTGGTGCAGAGATAGTTAAACATCAGACGCATGTTGTTGAAGATGAGATGTCTGATGAGGCAAAGAAGGTGATTCCAGGCAATGCTGATGTCTCTATTTATGAGATTATGGAGCGCTGTGCTCTAAATGAAAAAGATGAAACGGCTCTAAAGGAATATATAGAATCCAAGGGCATGATATTCATTAGCACGCCATTTTCACGTGAAGCTGTTTATCGCCTAGAGCGTATGGGTGTTGTAGCATATAAGATTGGTTCGGGCGAGTGTAATAACTACCCGTTGATTAAATTGGTTGCATCATTTGGCAAGCCTATTATTCTCTCCACAGGTATGAATGATATTAAAAGTATTCGTAAATCAGTTGAGATTATGGAGCGAGCAGGTGTACCTTATGCACTGTTGCATTGTACCAATGTCTATCCAACTCCACCTGAACTTGTACGTCTAGGCGGCATCAATCAACTTGAGAAAGAATTTCCGAATGCTGTTGTAGGTCTTTCGGATCACTGTGTGGATAACTATGTATGCATGGGTGCTGTCGCTATAGGTGCAAGTATCTTAGAACGTCATTTTACAGATACCTACGATCGTTTGGGTCCTGACATTAATTGCTCAATGGATGGTAAAGGCATGGCAGAGTTGATTGAAGCGAGCAAGCAAATTGCCAAAGCTCGAGGCGGTGAAAAAGGTGCTATTGCTGAAGAGCAGGTTACGATTGATTTTGCCTTTGCATCTGTAGTTGCGTATACTGATATTAAAGCAGGTGAAAGCTTTACGGAAGATAATTTATGGGTGCGTCGCCCTGGCACAGGTGATTTTCTTGTTCATGAATATGATGATCTTATCGGTAAAGTTGCTGCCACCGATATTAAATGCGGAGAACAGATTAAAAAAGAGCATGTAAAATAGTGAAAATCGGTTTTGTTTTTCAAAGGGATTCTCATCTCAAAGCGGTTTATGCCACCGCTTTGAGATTAGTTACTCAATACAAAAAAGCAGATATAAAATTTTTTGGCATTGAAGCAAGTGCAGATGTATATATACCAAGCTCATTTGATGGAGTAAAATTATCCTTGGCTGAAGTGGAACAACTTGGTCATTGTGACTATTTGGTGTGCTGTTTGGGTGGATTCCTGTTAAATAAGTTGATTGGGAGATTTCAATCTACAAATACAAAGATTATTTCCATATTTCCGGGGGTTGTCAGTCACTACCAGGTCGATGCTTTTATCACTCGGTTTAATGCTGATCAGGTGTGGCTGAACTGCTTGGATGATTATGAGTTCTATACTAGACTTTGTCAAACTTTTAAGGTAAAAAATAACGGATTGCTATATGGAGCTTCATGGTTCATCGCCACAGAATGCCATAAGAGTTATCATCAAGATAAGGTTATTTTCTTTGAGCAAACCCAACTAGAACTGAATGATTATTTGACCAAGAAGATTCTGGCTCAATTGGTCTCATTGGTAGAAAATTACCCCAATAGAGTATTTTTGTATAAAACTCGTAATAATATAAATAATCAATATTTGGAAATAATTCGCCAAAATCTTGCCTCTTTTTCGAATGTAAGATTGGTTGATGAGCTGTCAGATATTGATATCTGTCAAGCAGATAGTTATATTTCTATATCTTCATCTGCTATAGTAGAAGGCTTGCTACAGGGTAAAAATTGTTACTTGCTAAGTAGATCTTACCTAGATAAAGATGCCGCAGAAATTTTCGGTTGGTGTGGTATGTTTTTGGATGAGTTGAACTCTTTAAATGTTAACTGGTTTAAACACAGAATTTATTCTCCTAAATATATTGTGGATTTGGAGAGTGTCAGTAAAAATCAATCAACCCACTTTTCCAATAGACATCTATCAAAGATAATGTGTCAACTGTTAGGAGTGTTGTTATATCACCCAAAGATTTGGTTGATTTTTACAAACAAAACTAGGTTAAAATCTATTCAGAAAGCCTTGGAATACCTCTAAACTCCTAACTATGAATTTACTGTTATTTTTATATTAGATTTCCTGCAAAACTCTAAATTAAAGAAAACCGTTCATGGTGAACCTGTCGAACCATGACGGAAACCTGCCCTTAGGCATAGCTTAGGGTTAACGGTTTCCGTAGTAAAACTCAAATTCGTTAGCTGTAATTTTATCTAAGTTTATTTCTAACAAACTATTTAGGGCATAATTGGCTTGGTGAATTTTTATATAATTTTATGTTTAAAATTACCAATTTCTTTAAAAACATAATTTTATTTGCTAAAAATTAAATATAGTGCGATTATCCTGTGTATATTATGAAAGAATTTTATCACAACATAAGGTATAGTAATTTTATCTATTTATATCAATAGGTGAGGTTATTGTAAATTTCAACTCAATCAAATAATGAGGGTATATAATGCTACATATCAATAGATCTAAAGCTTACACTTTGGATAATATTATCAAAAAAAAAGTAAAAAAAGATAGCAACTTATTTGTCATATCTAATTTAGGGCAATTAAATCATATTGAAGGTCTTATTAGAAAATTTTGCTATAAAAATAATGTGTTAATTGTAGTTTATACAGAAGCTAATTACCATGTTCCCCAATTAATACATGATCAATTTAGTGATGAATTTAGTAATGTTATTTTTTTGAAACTACCAAAGAGCCCTAATAGTTATAATTTTAATAATCTTGTGAAAATTTATAAATCTTATCGTAGGGTTATATTAAAAGTTAGACCTAAAAAAATATTTTTAAATAGCTTTCAACACCATTATGCTGTTTTTGCATCAATTGCAAAAAAGAAAAATATTCAACTATTTTTAGTAGAGGAGGGTCTAGGAACTTATCGTCTAGGAGCTTTAAGCCCAAAAGAAATTCAGAATAATCAGCATGGTAAATTAGATGTAAATTTGATTAAAAAAATATCAAAAAATACATTGCAAAAATCAGAAATCTTTAATAGAAGCTCCAAAATTGTTGAAGATGTTAATATCTTGATTAAGCAATCTAAAATTTTTGCATCACAACTATATCTACATCCAGAAACTCAAAAATTTTTAATTGGTAATTTTCCCAATAAAAATCTCAAGGCTTTTTTGACTCCCTTTTTAGATTTTGATTTTTCTTATACGGCTTTCCCTGAAAAAACAAAGAAAATATTTAGTTCCGCACATCATTATTTCTATTCAGCATATGAAGAGCAGGACGAAAAACAAATTTCTTATGCAAAAAATATTATTAATTTCTATGGAATTTCAAATAATGATATTTTATATTTAAGTCAGCACTATCAAATTGACAGCCAGGAATACCTTGATATTGTATACAATATCTTTTCTAATCTTTTAAGTTCTTCCTGCGGTAGAATATATGTAAAGCTTCATCCGAAGAACGAGAAAAAAGAAGTATTTGAGGGATTCTTATCTATGGAGAAAAAATCTGATGGAAGAATTAGAATTATTCGTGAATCGGGATTTTTGATAGAAGAAGTGATTAGGCAATCTCAGATTAAAAGTGTGATAGGTATTACGTCTTCTGCTTTGGTTTATAGTTGTATTATGTCTCCTGATATTCAGGCATATTCTGTCGTGGATCTTTTATTAAGAGAATTAGACCAAAAAAACAAGAATAACAGTAAAGGGATAAAGATGTTAGAACAACATGCTCAAATATTGAGACAATTCAACAATATTGTGTTTTTAGGATCGTAAATATGTGGATAAATCACGCCATTATCCCCACCGCAGGTTTCGGCACTCGTATGTTGCCACTCTCCAAAGCCGTGCCAAAAGAGCTTCTGCCACTTGGCGACAAGCCCGCCATTCATTATGTTGTCATGGAGGCGGTGCGTGCAGGCATTAAACATATCGTACTGGTCAATCACACCCAAAAAAGTGCGATAGAAAATTATTTTGACATTAACAGCGAACTAGATACCCAACTTCGCTTAAAGGGCAAAAATGAGCTGGCGGACAGTCTAAACTTTTTGCCTGATGACGTGCGTATCATCAGTGTACGTCAAGGTCGTCCGCTAGGTCTAGGTCATGCGGTATTACAGGGTCGTGCAGTCGTGGGCGATAACCCCTTTGCCGTGCTGCTACCTGATGTGGTGCTAGATCCCTTTAAGACCGATTTTAAGGCGGATAATTTGGCGTATATGTTGGATATGTTTGCCAAAACGGGTCGCTCGCAGATTCTCGTTGACCCTGTGGCGGACGATGATATACACAAATATGGCATTGCTTGTCTTAGTGATAAACAAACCATTGCCAAATCTGATGCCAATGACTCATTTGATGTCAAGGGCTTTGTGGAAAAGCCTGCTTTGGTGGATGCCCCATCCAACCTTGCGGTGGTAGGACGCTATGTGTTTGACCCAAAGATTTTTGACTTTTTGGCGGAGACCAAGCCGTCTGTGGGCGGTGAGATTCAGCTGACCGATGCCATTGATGCACTTATCAGTAAGCAGGGCATGGACGTGGTGACCTTAAAGGGTGAGAGCTTTGACGCAGGCGACATGAAAACCTATATACAGGCGTTTGGTTATTTTGCCGAGCATATAGGCGAATCATTCTAAGGATTTGTCATGAACCAAAGCCCTACTTGGCAAACTCTGCAATCCCTTGCCCAAACTAACCGCACCTTGACCGAGCTGTTCAAAGATGACAAACGTGGCGAGCGGTTTGGCGTGTCGGCTTGCGATATGTACATGGATTTTAGCAAACAAGCGATCGACGATGAGATTTTATCGGCGTTATTGACCTTGGCGGATGATTGTCAATTATCCAATAAAATCAATGACTTATTAACAGGTAAAAAAGTAAACGACACCGAAAACCGCCCTGCCTTACATACCGCTTTACGTCTGCCAAAGGGCAGGTCGCTCATCGTGGACGGCACGGACGTAAACGCCCAAGTCCACGACAGCCTTGCCAAAGCCGAAACCATTGTCAGCCGTATCCGCACAGGCGTGTGGCGTGGCTATGCAGGACACGCCATGACGGACGTGGTTAATATCGGTGTGGGCGGTTCGGATTTGGGGCCTCTAATGGCAACGACTGCCCTGTCCGAGTGGGCGGACACGTCCATTCGGGTGCATTTCGTCTCCAACATGGACGGCACCCAACTTGACAGCCTGTTAAAGGTGCTAAACCCCCAAACCACGCTGTTTATTATTTCATCAAAATCATTTGGCACGATAGACACGCTCTCCAACGCCAAAACCGCCTTAGGCTGGCTATTGTCCGCCCACGATAACAAACCCACGATTTTACGCCGTCATTTTATCGGCATTTCCACACGCCCTGACAAGATGAGCGAGTGGGGCATTCATGAAAATAATCAGTTGCTACTGTGGGACTGGGTCGGCGGTCGGTTTAGTATGTGGTCGGTCATCGGACTTGCCATTGCCATAAAAATCGGCATGGACGGCTTTTATGAGCTACTGGCAGGGGCGAACGACATGGACAGGCATTTTGCCACAGCCGATTTTGCCCAAAATATGCCCGTTTTGCTTGGGCTTTTGGGTGTGTGGAACAGCACTTTTTTGAGGATTAACGCCCACACCGTGCTACCTTATGACGGCAGATTGTCGCATTTTCCCAACTATCTGACCCAGCTTGAAATGGAATCCAACGGCAAATCAGTCGCCAGAGACGGTCAGCAGGTCGGCTATGATACTTGTCCGATTTTGTGGGGCGACATTGGTTCAAATGCTCAGCACGCTTTTTATCAGCTCCTGCATCAAGGCACGCAAAGAGTCTCTTGCGACTTTATCACGCCCATTCATCGCTATCATCAGCATCAAACCGCCAATGCCCATTTGTCCGAACAGCATGAGCTTTCCTTGTCAAATTGCCTTGCTCAGTCGCAGGTGTTGGCATTTGGCAATCATGCCTTGCCTGATGAATTACAAAAAAATGACGATGATTTTGCCAAATTTAAACAATATCGTGGCAATCAGCCGTCCACAACGCTTTTACTTGACAGCCTAACGCCAAAAACGCTCGGTTCGCTCATCGCTCTGTATGAGCATAAAGTCTATGTGATGAGCGTGATTTGGGGCATCAACCCGTTTGACCAATGGGGCGTGGAAGTGGGTAAAGTCATGGCAAATCAGGTCTATGACGTGTTGTGTGATAAACAAAGCGTGGGGGCGTTTGATTCATCAACCAATACGCTATTAAATAAAATTAAGGGCAAATTTTAAAAAGTATTTTTAATAAAAATTACGGTAAATGATAATGAAAACACACGACACGGTCTATATCATCGGAGCAAATCATGAAGCGATTAATGCAGGGATTTTGCTTGCCAGTTTAAATAAAAAAGTGCATTTATTAAGTATTAAAAATGCCATTGATGAGACATTGTTTCATTATCATTTTGACCGTCAAATTAATGCCTTATGGTCGCTGTATGTCAATGAACATAAAATCACTCATCATCATAAAAAAAGCCGTGATGATACACTTGATTTTATTAAACAATCCCAAGGCAGTTTAATCTGGCTATTTGTTGATGACATGAGCGATGACGAATTGGCATTATTTACCAAAACCCAAGATAATCCGCACAGTCAAATTATCCTAAGCGGTATAGATAATATTGGCAAAATGGAGCAAATTGCCAATGAGATGATTAGCAAATGGGTGTATTATTTGCCATTTATTTTTATGAAAGACGGGGCGAATTTTGGTAGTTTTTATCAATCGGATTTGGTATTGATTGGCGAAAAAACAGCAAATAGCGTGGTAAATTGTGAAATCATCTCTTTTATCAAATCCCAAGCCAAACAATGCCAAATTGATAATATTAAAACCATAGAATTTGCTCGCAGTGCGATTATGGCAATGCTTGCCACTCGCTTGTCGTTTATGAACGAAATGACACGCCTTGCTGATAAAGAAAATATTAATATCAAGCACATTGAGCGGATTATGGGGTCGGACAGCCGTATCGGTTCGGCATATTTGGGAGCAGGTTGGGGCTTTGGCGGAAAGACCTTGCCCAATGAATTGACTTTATTAAAAAATCAATTTGACAATCAAAACGTCAAATCAGAGGTATTAAATGCCGTGATTGATGTTAATGCTGACCAAAAAGAGCTGATTTTTAGAAAATTTTGGCGATATTTTAATGGCTTTATAGAAAATAAAACCGTGATGATATGGGGGGCAGGCTATCGCATTGGGGCAGGGCTTAGTACCAACAGTGCCATTCATCCATTATTAAAATTGTTGTGGTCGTATGACATAAAAACGGTGGTTTATACCAATAATACCACGATTGAATTACAAACGATGTATGAAAATGAGCGGTTATTTTCAATCACAAACAACCCTTATGAGTTGAATGAAATAGACAGTTTATTTATCATTAATTGGTCGGGATTAACACCGCCTGATGTTTATGAATTAAATAAATACAATGTACCGATATTTGATGCCAAAAATATTTTAAGTGATGATGAGATTAAATTATTAACCAGTGATTATATTGGTATTGGTCGCAAAAATCACTAAGCCCATTTTTAAGAGAGTATGACATGAAAAAAATCCTAGTAACAGGCGGAGCAGGCTATATTGGCTCGCATACCTTGATTGAACTCATCAAGGCAGGTTATACGCCTGTGGTATATGACAATTTGTCCAATTCTAGCCCTGTGGCGATTGAGCGTGTAGAAAAGATTGTCGGTACAGAGATAACCTTTATCAAAGGCGATGTACTGGATAAGGCTCATTTGGAGCGTGTGTTTGATGAATATGACTTTTTTGGCGTGATTCATTTTGCAGGGCTAAAAGCGGTGGGCGAGAGCGTGGCAAAACCGCTTAAATACTACCAAAATAACGTAACAGGCACGCTAAATCTTTTGGAGGTCATGAAAGACAAAGGCGTAACTAACTTTATCTTTTCATCATCGGCGACCGTCTATGGCGACCCAGAAGTCTTGCCCATTACTGAGGCCGCCAAACGCTCTTGCACCAACCCTTATGGGCAGTCCAAACTCACGGTAGAATATATCCTAGAAGATTTGGCAAAATCCGTGCAGGACAGCCAAGTGTGGAACATCATCGCCCTACGCTACTTTAACCCCATTGGGGCGGACGTGTCAGGGGCGATTGGCGAAGACCCAAGCGACATTCCCAACAACCTTATGCCTTATATCTCACAAGTGGCGGTGGGTAAATTAGAAAAACTATCCGTGTTTGGCGATGATTATGACACGGTGGACGGCACAGGCGTGCGTGATTATATTCATGTGGTGGATTTGGCAAAAGGTCATGTGTCGGCACTGGACTATATCGCAGGGCGTGAGAGAGCTTTTGGTTTTGAGCCGATTAACCTAGGCACAGGCAACGGCACAAGCGTACTACAACTGGTCAATGCCTTTATCCACGCCACAGGGCAAAACGTGCCATACGTCATCGCCCCAAGACGAGCAGGGGACATTGCCACTTGCTATGCCAGTAGCGATAAAGCCAAAAACCTGCTTGGCTGGACGGCAGAATATGACACCCAGCGTATGTGCGTGGATACATGGCGTTGGCAAAGTCAAAATCCCAAAGGCTACCGCCCCTAAAACAAAACCGCCCAAAGGCGGTTTTTGCGACATTAGGACAGTCATGCCCTACTCACTATGCTTCTTAACCTGCTCAATCCGCTTATCCGTCTCAGGGTGCGTGGACAGCACCGACCAATGCCCTTGACCATCGCCATGTTCTTTTTTTAGCTTTTCAAAGAAGTTGGCAAGGTGCATGGGCGATATGCCAAGGCGTTTTAGCTCATCGATGGCAAATTTATCCGCTTCCATCTCCGCATCTTGGGAGTATTGGGCGGCGGCGAGCATGGTTGGTAGGGCAAGTATCAAATCAGACGCATCGCCTGTGATGACGATGACCAGTACCCCCACACCAATACTGCTAATCGCCCGCTCCAAGCTATGACGATGTACCAAATGCCCCTGCTCATGGGCAAGCACGGCTAGGATTTCGTTGTCATCTCCGCTAAGCTCGATAAGCTCGTCTGTGATGACGATGGTGTTGTTGGGGATGGCAAGGGCGTTTGCTCCGATGACCCCACCCCCACGCACCAGCACTTTGGCTTTGGGGTTGCCATCTAGCTTGTCGTACAGAGCGATTATCGCATCTTGGCGAGCCTGTGATAGCTTGCTTGGCTCGGTCAGCTCCATGACTTGTTCTTCTGCCTTTTGTCCGACTTCCATCAAAACATCAGGGGGTAGGGACTGGGCGATGTGGTGCGATGCCAATGGCACGCCAAATTTGAGTACGCCCGTCATAAAAATAACAACAGCGACCAAACTGACCAAAATCCACCCAAAACTGCTCTCCATGATGGAGATTTTGTGAAATAGGCGTTTGTGGTGTAGTTCAAGCCAATCAGGCACACCGCCAATCAGCTCAATCCGCTCACCGCTACCAAAGGCAAGCACCCCTGCCGACCGCCCCACGCTTGGCATAAATTCACAGTCGGCAATCCGATATACCCCGCCAACGTCATCGCCTTCTAGCACAAAGCTATCGGGACTGGTGCTTGGGCGGATATGGGCGGTATGGGCTTTGCTTGTTTTGCCATCAAAATAGCGTACGGTGATTGGGCGTGTACTCATGACAACCTACCACGACACATCAATGTCAAACACATCGGCAATCTCTTCGCCCAAAGCGGATTCTTCTACCATTTGGGGTGTGATAAGTTCATCAAAATTCTCATAACTGAGCAAAGACAGCGTCTCGGTCTTGTAGCGATGCAGTCGCACTGCCGCCCACGGGGTAAATAGCCCAAGTGTCAAGCCAATCAGCAAAAAGTTGGTAAATTGAATAAAAGCAAATCTAAAAATGCTAAACTCATTTAGCACAAACTCACTCTCGCCAATGGTCAAGTTGTCCCACACGACCTTGTGCAGACAGGCTTGAATAAGCGGTAAGATAAGCAGTGCCATCAGGTACATGCCAATCAGGTACATGCCAATAATGACAATGAGCATAGTCCCTGTGCTTTCAACACCACCAAAACCTATGATGAACAGTCCACACACCGCCACAGCAATTGCAATTGGCATCACAACCGCCTTATACACATCAAGCATGCTGGCGTGCCAGGTAAACGCCATCTTGCCAAATTGGGTGTTGTTAAACTGATAACTCTTAAATAGTCGCCATGCAAATGGGGCAAGTAAGACAAAACCAATCACCATCACCATCATGCCAATGACATCATGTATCTGCAAGTTCATGCTCAAATAACCTGCCCCAATGATGAGAATATTGGCAAAAACAATCAAGCCAAACAGCATATAAGCACCAAGCAGACTGCCCACAAAGGCAAAGCGGACGTTTTTGTATTGGCTGTTCCTTGCCCGAAAGCGTAATGTAGAACGCACAAGCCATGGAAATACTGCCATCATCAAAACACCCCCTACCATCGTGATGACAGGCGAGAATTCCCCCAACACACTGATGACAAGATAGACACCAATTGCGATGAGACGCCCAATCAAAATCCGCTTAGGGTTGGCGGTGAAGTCAAACGACTCATCGTTTAGCTCGGTGTTGCCATAAAAATACCGCAGACGACGAACCTTTGCCCACGGCGAATAAATCCCGAGGGTGATGATTGTCAAAAGCAAATTAACAATCCAAATCCTAAAATACTCTGACCCTGTCCCATAAAAATGAAAGTCATATTGATACGGCTCATCAGGTTGGGCAGGGGGTAGGGTAGGGGGTGTATCAAAAGGGGTGTGATAAATATCGTTGGCAAAAGACTCATTTGGGGGCAGTGACATGTTGTGTCCTTATATGGTGTTGAATAAAAGTCATGAGAATAAGACTTATTTTTTTACACAAATTATACCAAAGTCAAACCAAAAATACAAAAGTTAAGATTTGATTAATTTTATGGTAAAATAAGACATCTAAACTAAGATTTAATTTTTATGAAAAAACTTATCCTAGCAAGCAACAACCAAGGCAAACTTACCGAATTTCAATCCCTATTTGACAAGGCAAATCTAGGCATTAGTATCATCCCCCAAGGCGAGCTTGGCATTACGGACGCTGATGAGATAGGATTGTCCTTTATAGAAAACGCCATTATTAAGGCACGGCACGCAAGTTCTGCAAGCGGACTGCCTGCCCTAGCGGACGATAGCGGACTGTGTGTGCCTGTGCTTGGCAATATGCCAGGGATTTATTCGGCGAGATTTTCGGGCAATCACGGCGATGACAATGCCAATAACGCCAAACTCTTGACAGAGCTTGCCCCTTTTAGAAACGGTACACCCATTGTCGGTAAATTTATCTGCGTGCTTGCCCTAGTTCGCCATGCCGATGATCCCTTGCCGATGATTGCACAGGGGCAGTGGGTAGGCGAGATATTGGACGCACCACGGGGCGAAAATGGCTTTGGCTATGACCCGCTTTTTTATGTGCCAAGCCTTGACAGCTCATCTGCCGAGCTTGATAAAACCACCAAAAACGCCCTAAGCCACCGTGGGCAAGCCTTGGATAAGCTCATCGCCCATTTAAAACAGGGCGAATTTGATAGGTTGTAATTTTGCCAAAAAAAAGCTATACTACTCATCTTTTAGGATTTTTGTGGGCGTTGTAATTAAGTGCCTGCCCAGATTTTTGAGAATTTCACTGATAAGTGATTGAATTTTAACAAGTTTTAAGGTAGATTCCCCATGAGTAACTTAGACGTTGCTGTAAATGTCATCTCAGACAAAGAAACCCAATTGACCGTTAAAGTGCCTGTTGGTACCATCCAGAGCAAAGTAGAGAGCCGTATTCGTAGCCTTGCCAAAACTGCCAAGATTGATGGCTTTCGTAAAGGTAAAGTGCCTGTGAGCCACATCCGTGCTCAGTATGGTGCCGGCATTCAACAAGAAGTCATCAATGACGTCATTCGTGACACCGTTTTTGAAGTATTGGCTGACAAAAAAGTGCGTGCCGTGGGCGTGCCTAGCATTGATGATGTCAAGCTAGAAAACGACTTTTTGGTATACCAAGCGTCTGTTGAGACCATGCCAGAAGTGGAAGTTAAAGGTCTGAGCGAGATTGAAGTAGAGCGTCAAGTTGCCACCGTGTCTGATGAAGACGTGGACACCATGATTGAAAACCTACAAAAACAACGCCAAACCTTTGAAGCCAAAGATGGCGAGCTGGCAGACGGCGATGAAGCGACGTTTGATTTTGAAGGCTCAATCGATGGCGAGAAGTTTGAAGGTGGCAGTGCCGAGAATTTCCGTCTTATCATCGGTTCAGGTCAGATGATTCCAGGCTTTGAAGACGGGATGAAAGGCATGAAAGCGGGCGAAGAAAAAACCATCAAGGTGACTTTCCCAGAAGATTATCAAGCCGAGAACCTAAAAGGTAAAGAAGCAGACTTTAAAATCACCGTTAAAGAAGTCAAAGAAGCCAAACTACCTGAGCTAAACGATGAATTCTTTGAGCTGTTCGGCGTGAGTGAAGGCGGTCTTGACAAGCTAAAAGCAGACGTTCGTAAAAACATGGAGCGTGAGATTAAGAGTGCCGCTCGCAACCAAGTCAAGCAAGCTGCCTTTGATGCGTTGGTTGAGAAAAACGAATTTGACGTGCCAAATGCCATGCTTGCTGGGGAGATTGACCGTCAGCGTAACCTAATGCTACAACGCTTTGCTCAGCAGTTTGGTGCCAACCCAAATACCTTTGACAAAAACATGCTCCCTGATGAGCTGTTTGAAGACCAAGCGTTGCGTGCGGTACGTCTAGGCGTGTTGGTCGGTCAAATCATCGACAAGCAAAAGCTAGAAGTTGACCAAGAGCGTGTGACTGCCTTTATCGCAGAAGCTGCCGAAAACTACGAAGACCCAGATGAAGTCATCGAGTACTACACCAACGACAAACAAGAGCGTGCTGGCATCGAAGCGGTCGTACTAGAAGATCAAGTGGTAGAATACATCCTATCACAAGGTAAAGTGACCGACAAAGAAGTCAAATACCAAGACCTATTGGCGGCAGCTCAGCAAGCCCAAATGTAATTTGCCAAAATGACACAAATACCCTAACAAAAAGTGTTGGGGTATTTTTATTTTGTGGTAAAATAGCTTGATTTCATTTGAATTTTTAAGGGCGTGCCTGCCTTTTGTATTTGCAATGAAAAATAGGGGAAATCGCCCGTTTTTCAAGGAAAAAGCGAAGTCTGATAGTCGTTCTATCAAACGAGCTTTTGACGATGGAAAACAATCCGACCACTTAACTGGCTAAATTTTTAAGATTTTTACTTAACTTTGTAAATTAAGTGGTCGGATAGCCATTTTTCATGCAAAAACAGGTAGTTTATTTCTAAAATATTTCTAAATTTTAAATTGTGTTATAAAGGGCAGGCGCGCCCAAGACTTAACAGGACATTGTATGAGTGATTTTCGCAAAAACCCTTTTTATGACCAACTCGCCGACACCTTTCACGCTACCCCCCAGTCTGCCCTTGTGCCTGTGGTGATTGAGCAGTCAGGTCGTGGCGAGCGTTCGTTTGACATTTTCTCACGTCTTTTGCGTGAGCGTGTGATTTTTTTGACTGGTCAAGTCGAAGACCACATGGCAAACTTGATTGTCGCCCAGCTCCTATTTTTGGAAGCGGACAACCCTGAAAAAGACATTCATCTATACATCAACTCCCCCGGTGGTGTGGTTACCGCAGGCATGGCGATGTTTGATACCATGAACTTTATCAAGCCTGACGTTTCTACCATCTGCCTAGGGCAGGCGTGTAGTATGGGGTCGTTCCTGTTGGCGGCAGGTGCCAAGGGTAAGCGTTATGCCCTTGCCAATAGCCGTGTGATGATTCATCAGCCATCGGGCGGGGCTCAGGGTCAGGCAACGGACATTGAGATTAGTGCCAAACAAATCCTAAAAATCCGTGAACGCCTAAATGCCATTCTTGCCGAGCGTACCGGTCAGCCGCTTGAAAAAATCGAGCGAGACGTCGAGCGTGATTATTGGTTAGATGCCTTTGAAGCCAAAGAGTATGGCTTGGTGGATGCCGTGCTTGAAAAACGCCCTGTATAGCAAATAACCGATAACGGCAGGCTTATCCTGCCTAGCAAAGATGTAATAAAGGAAAACTGATGACTAAGACCAAAGAGCCGTGCTGTGCCTTTTGTGGCAAGAAAAAAAATGAAGTCAAAAAGCTCATCGCCGGCATTGATGAGAATACCAACATCTGTAACGAGTGCGTGGAGCTGTGTGGCGACATGTTGGGCGGTATGGATTTGGACACCAAAAATGAGCAAGGCAAAAAGCCAAGCCACGCCAAAGCCAAAAAAGCCAAAGCCGATGATAAAGACTGGGCGAGTGCGGTGCTACCCAAGCCCAAAGAGATTCGTGAGCATTTGGACGAATACGTCATCGGTCAAGACACCGCCAAAAAAGCGTTGTCCGTGGCGGTCTATAACCACTACAAACGCCTAAAAGTGCGTGCCGATAACAAAATCTCGCCCGTGGAGCTTGCCAAAAGTAACATCCTGCTCATCGGTTCCACAGGTTCGGGCAAAACCCTGCTTGCTCAGACCCTTGCTAAGATGCTAGATGTGCCATTTGCCATGGCGGACGCGACCACACTCACCGAGGCGGGCTATGTGGGCGAAGACGTGGAAAATATCGTCCAAAAACTGCTCCAATCTGCCGACTACGATGTGGAACGCACCCAGCGTGGGATTATCTACATTGATGAGATTGACAAAATCAGCAAAAAAGGCGAAAACGTCTCTATCACTCGGGACGTGTCGGGCGAGGGCGTTCAGCAGGCTCTGTTAAAACTCATCGAAGGGACGGTTGCCAATATTCCGCCCCAAGGTGGTCGTAAGCACCCCAATCAAGAGATGATTCAGGTGGACACCAGCAACATTTTGATGATTGTCGGTGGGGCGTTTGCAGGGCTTGACCGTATCATCCAGCAACGCACGGAGAAGACGGGCATTGGTTTTAATGCCGATGTCAAAGCCCAAGAAGAGACCAAAATCAGCGAGCTGTTCAAAGAAGTCGAGCCTGAGGACTTGATTAAGTTTGGTCTCATCCCTGAGCTTATCGGACGTCTGCCTGTGATTGCCACGCTTGATGAGTTAGATGAAGATGCTCTGATTCAGATTCTCACCGAACCCAAAAACGCCTTGACCAAACAGTACGAATACCTATTTGACATGGAAGGGGCGAAGCTGACCTTTGAAGATGAAGCCCTAACGGCAGTCGCCAAGCAGGCGATGAAGCGTAAGACAGGGGCAAGGGGCTTGCGTTCTATCATCGAAAATGCCCTGCTTGACACCATGTACGAATTGCCGAGCATGGAGAGTGCCAAAGAAGTGGTGGTAACTCGTGCGGTGATAGAAGACGGTAAAGAGCCTGTGATTAAATAAGGTGCATGAAACAAAAAGCGGACGATGGTTCGCTTTTTTATTGGAAAATGACCAACAAGTCAATGTTACAAAATGGTCGTGATTTTGCCTAAATGATTGTGATATAGTAAGTAGGCACTGCCAGTGATGGATCGTGGGCGAGATGGAGATGACAAATGTGATTTGTTATTTTGCCCATATCGGTCGTATCATGAGTGATATTTAACCAAACCCCATCGGGGGACATAACAGGAGTAATCATGATTTATAGTGGAAAATCCATACAAGTTAGCCGACTAGACGGCGACATTGTCAAATTTCATTTTAATAATGAAAGCGAGTCGGTCAATAAATTTGACCAAGCCGCCAATGCCGAGTTCAAAGAAGCCGTAACCGCCTTGGAGCAGGATACGAGCATTAAAGGCTTGATTGTAACCTCAGGCAAAAAGGTCTTTATCGCAGGGGCGGACATCACCGAGTTTGTCGGTTATTTCAAAAAACCCCAAGCAGAGCTAGAAAACTGGCTACTTGACATCAACAGCGTGTTTAACCGTTTTGAAGATTTGCCATTTCCCAAGGTATCGGCTATCAATGGCGCGGCGTTGGGTGGTGGGTGTGAGATGACCCTTGTCTGTGAATACCGTGTCATGGGGCAGTCGGCTCAGATTGGCTTGCCCGAGACCAAGCTTGGTATTTTCCCAGGGTTTGGTGGCAGTGTGCGTACGCCACGCATTATCGGCATTGACAACGCCCTAGAACTTATCGCCACAGGCAATCCCCTAAAACCTAATGATGCCTTAAAAGTGGGTTTGGTGGACGCTGTCGTGGCGGACGAGAGCGTGGAGCAGTCGGCTCTGGATTTGGTCAAAAAGTGCATAAATGGCGAGCTAGATTGGCAAGCCAAACGTGCCGAGAAGTTAGAACCTGTCAAACTTAACAAAACCGAGCAGGCAATGGCGTTTAACTCTGCCAAAGGCGTGATTTTTGCCAAGGCAAACCCCAAGCATTATCCTGCCGTTGCCCTTGCCCTAGATGCGATAGAAAACCACGCTAATCTGGGACGTGATGAAGCGATTAAGATTGAAGCGACCAATTTTGCCAAATCCGCCAAAACCCCACAAGCGACCGCCCTTGTCGGTGTGTTTTTAAATGACCAACTTGTCAAAAAACGTGCCAAAGACCAATCCAAAACCGCCCACGACATCAATGAAATGGCGGTGCTTGGGGCAGGGATTATGGGCGGTGGTATCGCTTATCAGTCGGCAGTCAAGGGCTTGCCCATCATCATGAAAGACATCAAGGCAGAGCAACTTGGCCTAGGCATGAATGAAGCGAGCAAGCTCCTTAGCAAAGAAGTGGAACGTGGCAAAATCAATAGTGCCAAAATGGGCGAAACCCTATCCAAAATCCGCCCAACCCTAAACTATGGCGATTTTGGCACGCCTGACATCGTCATTGAAGCGGTGGTGGAGAACGAAAAAATCAAAAAAGCGGTGCTTGCCGAGACCGAAAGCTTGATTAAAGACACGGCTATTCTTGCGTCCAACACGTCCACGATTAGCATTACCGAGCTTGCCAAGTCGCTAAAACGCCCCGAGAATTTTGTGGGTATGCACTTTTTTAACCCTGTTCATCGTATGCCCCTTGTGGAGATTATCCGTGGCGAGCGGACGAGCGATGAAGCGGTAGCGACCACGGTTGCCCTTGCTCAAAAAATGGGCAAAACGCCAATTGTGGTCAATGACTGTGCAGGATTTTTGGTGAACCGTGTGCTGTTCCCTTATTTTGGGGCGTTTGATTTACTTATCAAACACGGGGCGGATTTTGTTAAGATTGATAAAGTCATGGAAAAGTTTGGTATGCCCATGGGGCCTGCCTATTTGCTTGACGTGGTGGGCATTGATACAGGTGTACACGCAAGTGCAGTCATGGCGGAGGCTTTCCCTGAGCGTATGAAGCCTGATTATAAGAGTGCCACGACTGTCATGTTTGAGAACAATCGTCTGGGTCAAAAAAATGGCGTGGGCTTTTATAAATACGAGCTTGACAAAAAAGGCAAGCCTAAAAAGAGCGTGGATACGACCACTTATGAGCTACTAAAAGCGGTGCAAGACGGTAGTGCCGATTTTGATGAGCAAGAAATCATTGACCGCTTAATGGTGGCGTTTTGTACCGAGACGGTGCGTTGCCTAGAAGACAACATCGTGGCAAGTGCAGGCGAGGCGGACATGGCGATGCTTATGGGGCTTGGCTTCCCGCCGTTTCGTGGTGGGGCGTGTCGCTACATTGACCAAGTGGGCGTAAAAGAATTTGTCGCTTTGTGTGATAAATACGCTCATCTGGGCAAGGCGTACGAAGCTCCGCAACTCTTGCGAGACATGGCAGAGCGTGGCGAGACGTTTTATCAGTAAGGAGCTTTGATGATTGAGCTGCCCCCAAATTTACCCCAAGAAGTGCAAGCTGTGTTACCTATCATGGCGAATTTGGATTTGCAAAAACGGGCGTCTATTGCTCAGTTTTTGCTTGCCAATCACGATGACGGCAAACCCAAAATGAGCCGTCTTGGGGCGATGAGTTTGGGGGTGGTGGCAATCAGTGATGATTTTGATGATGAGCTTGGCGATGAGTTTTGGCTTGGGGAGCATGCTTAAATGAGTGCGTTTTTGATTGACACGCACATTTATATTTGGGCGGACAGCGAGCCTTGCCGATTAAGTCCACAAGTCCGAGCGATTTTGGACAATCCCAATCATCATATTTATCTTAGTATGGCAAGCCTGTGGGAGTTGCAGATAAAAATGCAACTGGGAAAATTAACCCTAAACACGCCCCTAGCCCAAGCGATTGAGCATATTAAGGCAAATAACTTGTACATTATTTTGCCCATAAAAGAGCGTGATATTTTGGGCTTGCAAAGATTGCCATTTCATCACAAAGACCCTTTTGACAGATTGTTGATATCCCAAGCGATACACCACGATTTGACATTGATTACTCTTGATGAGCATATTGTAAAATATGACGTAAAGTGTATTTTTTAAATCACAAATTTTAAGGAAAAAACCATGACAACCCTATCCCCAACAGACGTAGTGATTATAGATGGCGTACGCACCGCCATGGGCAAATCCAAAAACGGTATGTTCCGCAACGTGCGAGCCGAGACCCTGTCGGCAGAGCTGATGAAAGCCTTAATCAAGCGAAATGATTTTGACCCCAATGACATCGAAGACGTGATTTGGGGCTGTGTCAATCAAACCTTGGAGCAAGGCTGGAACATCGCTCGCCACGCAAGCCTATTGGCAGGCATTCCAAAGCACGTGGCAGGACAAACAGTAAACCGCCTGTGTGGCTCGTCCATGCAAGCCCTGCACACCGCCGCCGCCCAAATCATGACCCACCAAGGCGACATTTTTATCATCGGGGGCGTGGAGCATATGGGGCACGTTGCCATGATGCACGGCGTGGACATCAACCCCAGTAGCTCAAAGCACATCGCCAAAGCGTCCAACATGATGGGGCTGACCGCCGAAATGCTTGGGCGTATGAATGACATCAGCCGAGCCGAGCAGGACGAATTTGCCCTAGGCTCACACGTCAAGGCAACCAAAGCCACCCAAGAAGGACGGTTTGACAAAGAAATCGTGGGCGTGGAAGGGCATGATGAACAGGGTAATTTGCAACTATGCACGGTGGACGAAGTCATTCGTTTTGATGCTAATATTGAGAGCTTACAAAAGCTCAGACCCGTATTTGACCCTGTAAACGGCACGGTAACGGCAGGCTCATCGTCTGCCCTATCAGACGGTGCGTCCGCCATGCTCATCATGTCGGCAGGCAAAGCCAAAGAGCTTGGGCTGACCCCACGAGCGGTCATCCGCTCCATGGCGGTGGCAGGGTGCGATGCGGCGATTATGGGCTATGGTCCTGTCCCTGCCACGCAAAAGGCACTAAAACGAGCAGGGCTGTCTATCAATGACATTCAAACGGTGGAGCTAAACGAAGCATTCGCCGCCCAAGGTTTGTCGGTGCTAAAAGGCTTGGGGCTGTATGATAAGCAAGACATTGTCAATCACAATGGCGGGGCGATTGCCCTAGGACACCCATTAGGCTGTTCTGGTGCGAGAATTACCACCACGCTTTTGAACGTCATGGAGCAACAAGACACCCAAATCGGGCTTGCCACCATGTGTATCGGACTGGGGCAGGGGATTGCGACTGTGATTGAACGAGTTTGATTGTGTAAAAATCAAAAAACAGGCGAGCAATGACAGTAAGGTGCGTACTACGCACCTTACCGCCCTGCCACTGAGTTTGTACTCATCATCTGATAAAAAACCGAATGGGAAATTGCCATTCGGTTTTTGTTTTAGCCAACGATTTGCATGAGCCTTTCAAAGCTATCCACCACGTCATATTTGACTTGACTGCCTTGCTCGTTTAGTGTCTCAAAAAACCGTCTGGCACTGTCAATTTTGTGCTTTTCGTCTGTTCTTAGGCTATTTTCTTTATGCGAGCCTTTGGTTTCGGCAACAAAATACACATGGCGTACCGCCCCATGACGAAACGCAATCGCCCAATCAGGATTGTAGCCACCGAAGGGTGTAGGGATTTGAAATTTGTCGGGCAATTTGGCATAAACCGCCACTTCGTCCGCACCGTCTAAGGCTTTGGCGAATTTTTGTTCAATCTCAGAATCGGTAGGCACATAGTCCAAAACGTGCTTGGTTGCCAAAAAGCTGTCTTTGTCGATTGGTGTATTTGCCATAAAAATCTCATTGGTCTGGTGGCGTTTGTCCAGCAGATGATAACTAAGATCTTGTACGAGCATGACCGCCTGAGTGTCATTGATAAGCTGACTGACTTTATTGATAAAGCCCTCAGGGTTGTATTTGTACTGCAAAAACACCACAGGCGATATGCCCTGCAAAATCGCCACCACTGTTTTGCGAGTTAGATTGGTCTTTTTGGCGACATCGCCCACAAGGTCGTAGCGTAGTGTGGTCGTCATGGCGATATCGGCACGCACTCGTTTGGTGGTGGCATTGTCAAAGGCTTGGCTGTTGTCTAAGTCGGACAAAGACAAAGTATCCTTTTGACTGCTTTGGGCGATGGTGTAGCTTAGTTTTGGCACAAACTGATTGCTAAGCGTTCTGTTCTCAGTTTCTATCGCTTGTATGCTTTGGCGGATAAGTCTGTCGCTGTCTAGGCGAATTTGAAATGTGGCTTTTTGGTTGATGGTCTGCCACAACGCCAAAAATTCTTGCTTGGCAAGGTTGGCATTGCTGGGATTTGTGATTTTGGCATTACTGTTGTCAATCATATTATCCAAAGCGGACGCATCAAGCACGCTGTCAATCAGCCCAAATACCGCCTGTGCCTTGTCCGCCAAATTCTCAGGCAGTGCAGGTAATTCCCCTGCACGTTTGGCATCTTGATAACTTGGCAATAGATAGTCGTTGTCATCAATAAAATCATGCTTTGACAGATATTTATGAATCTGCTTTGCCTCGGTCTCGCTGATGATGTGCTGTTGCCCATGAACGCTTATCACTTTGCCCTTAAAAAATTCTGGCGTGGCTTGGCTTGTTCTTGATGTCAGACTTTGGCGAATCTCGCTTTGTAAATTTTTGGCAAATTCGGTATAGCTTTCGTTGGTTACGACTGTTAGGTTGTTGACTTTGTGAACGTCCGATAAGCCACCAAAAAAATTGCTGTCCATACGCACGCCGTCTTTATTGACTGCCAAACGCAGTCCACGCCCCACCTCTTGTCGTCTGGATATGGTGTTGTCGGAGTGTTTTAGGGTGCAGATGACAAACACATTGGGATTGTCCCAGCCCTCACGCAAGGCAGAATGACTAAAAATAAAACGGGTCGGCTCATCAAAGGACAGCAGACGCTCTTTGTCTTTTAAAATCAGCTCATAAGCGTCCTTATCATCGGAAGTATATTCCTCTGATTTTTTGATTTGGGGGTTGGTAAGTCGTTTGGATTTTTTGTCCACGCTAAAATAGCCGTTGTGCGTTTGGCTTGTGGCGATACCACGTAAATATTCCTGATAAGGGTCGTTTTGTAAATTCAAATCCAAATACGCCTCTACCGCCTTGTCGTATTCTTGCTCAAAAATCTTGGCATACTCGCCTGCTACTGATTGATTATTTTCATCATACAAGCGGTATTTGGCGACTTCATCAATAAAAAACAGACTTAGCACCTTAATGCCTTGGCGATACAATAACGCCTCTTTTTCTAAATGAGCCAAAATACACTCACGAATCTGAATGGTACGCAACGTGGTCTCACCCACATCGCCCACCGCCTGCCCAAGAGCAACCGACACGCCATTGACAAACTCAATCACGCCAATCCGTGCATCTATCTCCGAGACGATGTAGCCACGGTACTGCTCAGATTCGCCTGAGAGCGTGTACAAATCATCGCCCTTGCCCACTTTGCGGACGGCTCGCCTAAATCCTTTGGCAGTTTTGATTTCAAGTTCAAGCTGGGCGGTGGGGGCGGACGTTGAGATGTTGATACGTTGTAAGTACAAGTAGCCATTGACCCCTGACAGCCCTTTGACTTCTATGCCTTTGACCGTGATTTTTTTGACAAGTCGCCCATTATAAGCATCCAAAGCGTCCAGCCTATGTACAAGGTTGTATTGTTTTTTGTGGGTGGCGGAGTATCGCAGGATAAACAAAGGCTTGAAATTGGCAAGCGATGACAACGTCTTGTCAGCTTGCATTTTTTGGGGTTCGTCTAGGATAAGAATGGGACGGTTTTTGGCGATGACATCAATGGGACGGCGAGAACCAAAGTCATCAAGCTCATCATAAATCCGTCTGTTGTCCTTGCCTGTGGCGTTAAAGGCTTGCACGTTGATGACCATTACGCTTATCTCGTTGGTGGCACTAAACGTATCTAATTGGTGTAAGTTTTTTGAGTCATAAATAAAAAAGCGTATCTTTTTGTGATACTCCTCATAAAAATGCTCTGCCGTCATCTGCAACGTCTTGTACACGCCCTCACGAATGGCAATGCTTGGCACCACGATGATAAATTTGCCCCAGCCATAGCGGGCATTTAGCTCAAACATCGTACGAATATAGCAATACGTCTTGCCTGTGCCTGTCTCCATTTCCACATCAAGATTTATCATCGCCCCTGTCAGATTGGCAGGTTTGCCTTTTTCTTTATCATTATTGATAAGCTCGTCAGATAGGGGTAAGTTTTGTGTACGCTGAACGGCTTGGATATTGGCGAGAATGTGGCATGAGTCAACCAAGGGAGCATTGGCAAAGCCCGTCTCGTCTATCTCATCAAAACTGCCTTGGGTTGCCCCAAATAGTTGCCCTTGTCCTACGCCCTGCACGCCCACATCACGGCGGTATGACAGCCCCGACTGATACGGCTGTCCGACAAAGCAATCACTCACAGCACTAACCGCCTTGTGCTGATAAGGCAGGGCATTAAAACGGATTTTCATCTTGCTCTCCTAAATAAATCTCACGTCCGTCTGTGCTGACAACTGCCCAAACCGCTCTTTGATGTTGGTTTTGTCTTGGTCGTAGGCGATAGCACGCTCCGATGACACAAAACGCAGTGGGGCGACTTTGGCAACTTCATCAACGATAGTGGTGCTAAGTCCGTCAAAGCACGCCACAAGCGAATTGCCCGCCACAAAATACACGTTCTGTCCGTCTATGGTGCGACAGTCAATCGGTAGCGACAACGGCACGCCGAAATCTAACATGACTTGAAACAACAAATCCTCGTCCGTGCGATCGTCCTTGATGTGGCTTGTCATCTCAACCAAATCCGCCTGAGTTAGGGCATGGGGCTGGTAATACACGTCTTTCATGTTGGAGCTGTCTATTTTTAAGACACGAAAGCCTGTATCCACATGGGGGTGGTCGGTGCTGATTTTTGCTCCTGCCAATCTTAATCTATCTTTTGTAAGGTCAGAAATTGTTTTGTAACCAGCTTTGTGTGTATCAGAACCTTCTTTTGTTGGCTCATTAACTTGAACCATGATAAATTGCCTATGACTATTTTTGTTTTTAGCATTCATCTGCATAACCGCATGAGCAGTAGTTCCAGAGCCTGCAAAAAAGTCCAAAATAATATCATTATCGGAAGTAAAGTGGAATAGTAATTTTTCAATCAATTCAATGGGCTTAACGGTTTCAAAGCCATGCTCCTTACCTAAAATTTCCCTTAGTAACGCTTTGCCTGTTTCGCTTGTGCCATATCCGTCTGAAAAGTTTGCCCACAATGGAAAGTGCGATTCGGAACTCTCATCTTTCTCGTAAATCTTTCTAATGACTTTTCCTTTTTGTAGTATGACATCACCATTCTTTTCAAGTTGTTTAGCTGTATCAAAACCAATAGTCCAACGATATTCATTCTGTGGCATAACACCCAATATCTCAAAAACCATTTTTTCAGAACGTTTGATACCAATATTTTTTCGTTGTTGAATTTCTTCTAAACGATATTTGTCGCCATTTTCGGAGACAAATGGGTATTCTTTGTAACCTTTTAGTTCTAAGTGAAAATTTTCATGTTCTTGCATTGGCACTCTACCGTAAACATGTATATACTCTTCGGACTTTTGTAATTTGTACTTAGCTGAACCTGCATTCATGGCTTTGGTTGTGGCTGTCCAACTAATTGTTCCATAATAATTATTTCTGCCAAAAACTTCATTAGCCATAACTTGCAAATTGCAACACTCTTCTTCTCCAATAGCCAGAAATATCAATCCTTGTTCAGATAATAGATTTCTGGCAAGTTTTAGCCGTGCATACATCATAGACAGCCAGTCGGAGTGAAAGCGTCCGTTGCTTTCGGTGTTAATGGTTAGGCGGTTGCCGATGTCGTCATATTGCTCGGATTTGGCAAGGTAGTCCTCGCTGTCGGTGGCAAAATCGTCATTATAAATAAAGTCGTTGCCGGTGTTATAAGGCGGGTCAATGTATATCATCTTAACCGCCCCAAGGTAGGTGTCTTGGAGCAGTTTTAGGGCGTCTAGGTTGTCGCCCTCTATAAAGAGATTTTGGGTGGTGTCAAACTGCACGCTCTCATCTTTGTATGGTCGTAAGGTCTTATAAATAGGGCGGTTGGCGGTGAGTATTGCCTCACGTTTGCCCACCCAATCTAGGCGGTAGCGTTCTTGACTGCCCTCCACAATGGACGATGACAGCTCTTGGCGAAGTAGCTCAAAGTCAATGGCAGGGACGGTGTTGCCGTGTTCGTCTGTGTGTTCGGTGAGTACGTTTGGGAACAGCTCGGCGATTTTGGCGATGTTTTGGCAGGTTAGATCGGGGGAGTGGAGTTTTAGGGTCATGGGGTATCCTTAGGGTTGGTACTTATTACATGTACTTATTACATGTACTTATTACATGTACTTATCATGTTGTACTAAGAAAAGTTTGCCTTGTTCGGTGGTGAAGTAGGTTTGTTTTTTGCTGTTTGGGCTTTCTGGAAAGCTAAATGCCAAAAACCCACGTTTTACAAGCTCAGAGATGTAGCGATTTCTAATGCCGTCTTTGTTTTTTTGTAAAAAATGTGCAATTTGGGCAGATGATAAGGGCTGTTCTGCACACAAAGACAGTATTTGTTCCTGTATTTGTTGCTTGACGTTTAGTGGCGTGGGTAGTATGTCTGTTGGATTAACTCCGGCATTAACTCCGGCATTAGGCTTATCGAGTCCGGCATTAACTCCGGCATTGGGGTTATCAACTCCGGCATTAACTCCGGCATTGGGCTTATCGAGTCCGGTGTTGGGGTTAGTGGCTGTAATGATAGAATCGTCCGTTTTGGCGTTAGGTATAGGTATGCCAATCGGGGTGCCCAAGGGTGTATCAGATAAACTAAATAAGTCGGTAGGGTTGGTGTCTGCTAGCCTATAAACTGTGCCTGTGCCTTTACCTGACTTTTGGAGCATGTTTTTTTGTATCAACTGTCTAAGCAGTTTGGTAATGTCTGTGGGGTGTATGCCCAAGAGCTTTTGTAGGCGTGTATTGGTGCTGGTTGTTTCCATTTTTATGGTAGCCAGCACCACTCTTTCATCTTGGCTAAGTGTATCAAACGCTTGTCCGAACTGTATCACCAAATCGTTAATGATGTTTTGGGGGTATAGACTGGCGATTTTTAATTTGACAAGGGTTTGATGATTGGGTTCTCGTCTTTCTTCAAAAGTGGGTTTTTGCCAATGTTGTTCTGCCCAACTGTCGTGAATGGTTTGAATGCCCGTGCCTGCTTGCTCACAAGCCTTAATAAGGCGGAACATCTGCTGTAATTTTCGGTTGCGACAGTCGCTACTGCCAGTATGTTCTAGGGCATACTGGGCAGAGATACGCATAGTGCCGGGGTTGGAAAAGCAAAACTCATGTTCGTATTTTTCTACCAAAATAGGCATACGGTCAGCATAATTGGCGTGAATGAGACAATTAACCAACGCCTCTCTTAGGGCATCATGCACAGGCGTTTCATCTTGGCGTATGCCGTCTTTTAGGGCAAATGGAACATCTAGCCCTTGGGGTAAGCGGTAGGCAACATGGCGATAAAAGTCAAAAAGATTGCCTGACCAGTTGCCGTCTAGGGCTAGGCGATGACTCCAACGGGGGTTGTTATTCAGATATTCCCTATAATCCACAAAATAATTGGGGAAAATATCCTGAATGGCAGACAATTGCCCAAACATCAACAGACCTGCTTTGGTAACACCACTAATCTTTTTTGAGCGGTTGACGCCGTAAGCTCCGATTTGTTGCAAAAACTTTTGGGTGTCGTAGCTGTTAAAGGGTGAGTTGGGGTTTAGGTTGGTATAAATTTGGCGATAGTCTTGTATAGAAGTTAAATCCAAGTCCTCAATTGTATAATGTTCCAATACTTCATCATCACGATTTTCCAATTGTTTTTCAGCGATGAGTAGGTTTACTTTGTCATCATCTAGCCGATAATCGCCCTCATGTTGGTGAATAAAGGTGTTGCCATAAGGGTTTTCGGTTAGGTGAACAGGTTGTTGAGTGCGTTTGGCTCGGGGGACGGCTACCAGCATGACCACTTTATCATCAATTTGCCATTCGTGTATATCACTGTCACTCAAAAGATTGGTGCTGACTTTCTTTTTGTTGTTTAGATTGTCAAAAAGCTCTTTTTTGACTTTGGCAACATCGACAATGCCTTGTACCTCAAACTGCCCATTTTTTTCTTTGACACCAAGCACAACCACACCGCCATTGGTGTTGGCAAAAGCACTGTAACTTTCCCAAAAAGCACTGGGCAAACTGCCCCTGCCGTCTTTTCCTGTGGCAAGTTTACATTCTATTTCTATGCTTTCTTGCAGTATGTCTAAGTGATTGCTGTCAATGCTATTGATGATGTCATTGATAAAGTAGTGATTATTCATTGTGATAAGTTATGATTGGGTGAATTGTGCTATTTTACACCAAATTAAGCTGTCTTTGTATGGCTTGTATTTCGCTGTTTATTTGTACTTTGCGATTGAACTGTTTTTCTTTGGCAAGTTTGGCGGTGAGTTTAGTCAGCTGTTTTTGTAGCTGGTGAGTTTGGCGTGCTTTTTGTAGATTTTGGGATAAATTACTGGCAAAAGAGCCTGTTGGTGCTGGGCAGGGTAATAGTGTATGAATAAAATAAGCGTACAGCTCATCTAAATTGGGCAATATCGGCAAATCAGCACTTGGTACATTTGCCAAATCTTTTGATGTGTAATAGTCGTCCAAGACAAGTTTGTCTTTGTCGGCAAGATTTTGGCGTTTGTAAGTGGCAGTTTGGTAGATACTGCCATTTGGGTGGTGGCTTTCAAAGATGATGGGGCTTGGTATCAGTCTGTCTATATATGTCAAGATGTCGGTATTTAGGGTGTTTGTGCGTGTGATAAGATGAAAAATCTGAATCTCCGCCACGTCTTTACCTGCATGGATGTTTAGTGTGGCAGGCGAGAGCTTGTTTGCCCAAATGATTTTTTCTATCTCTTGGGTAAACAGTCGCTGTATGCGAGCATTGGCGTTGCCTTGTTCATAAAATCGGCTTTTGGCGATGACTTGTCCGACTTCGGTGGTGGCAGGATAGTGGTGGCGGATGTTCATGGCGACTACTCAATGACAAAAAAGTTGATAAGCTCAAAGTCGTTCAACCCTGAAATCTCATGCTCTAAGGCTTGGGTGTGACGACTGCCAAACAGACTGTCAATGTCGCTTTGAGTTTGGCGGTCTTGGATATGGGCAATGGCATTGTCTAGTAAGGCAGAATACTCGCTCATGTCCCGTCCGTCCTTGGTGCGTTCATTAAATAGCTCGTACGCTGATGTAATGGGCGTGTCAGTATGACGACACGCCTGAGCGAGCAAATCTAGGAGATGTTTGGCTTTGGTGTGATTGTAGAGTATCTCACCTGCTTTGTTTAGATAAATGACAAAGTAAGGGTACAAAGGATTTTGTCCACCCAGCTCTTTTTTGGCGTTTTTAAGTTTTAGCACAAAAACAACCCCTGCACTTAGCCCATACTCATCATTATGGGGTATTACGGTGTGCAGTCCGTGGGGTAGGCGTTTTATGGCGGGGTGCTTATCCAGATAGGCAAGCAGCTCCATGCGAAAATCATTAAGTCCCAAATCCGTGATAGACACACCACCGCCCACATCTTCTAAGTCTAGCACTTCGTTTTGTAGGCGTTTTAGTTGCTCTTTGCGGTATGCCATGTCATGACTTTGGTGTTTTAGAATGTCATCATCACCAGTGCTTGTCATATCTACAATCGCCATGCGATTCTCCACACGCTCTTTGAGATTGATGTACTCATCAAGACTGATGTCTGGCCAATAATTGACAAGTTGAATGCTGTCGTTGGGCGAGCCGATACGGTCAATCCGCCCAAAACGCTGAATGATACGCACAGGATTCCAATGAATGTCATAGTTGATGAGATAATCGCAATCTTGCAAGTTCTGACCCTCTGAGATACAGTCAGTGGCTATCAAAATATCAATCGCACGAGATTCGTTGGGAAAGATGTCCGCCTTTTGCTTGGATTGCGGTGAAAACAACGTCAATAATCCTTGCAAATCATAGCTTTTTTGGCTATTTGGCATTTTGCCAAGGGTGGAGTGGTTGTTTGTGCCTGTGATTTTGGCGGTATGCAAGCCAAAATGCGTCAAAAAATAAGTTGATACGGTCTCATACAGGTAATCAGCCGTATCAGCAAAGGCGGTAAAAACAATGACTTTTTTGTTGTCTGGGTTGATGGGATTTTGGATTTTGTGGGTGATATGAGCGATGAGTTGTTGGAGCTTGACATCTTTGTGGGTATTGATATGACAAATAAGAGACAACAGCTCATCAATCACTGCCATGTCGTCTTTTAAGGCGCGCTCAAAACTTCGGGTATCCATGTCATCTAGGCGAATTTTTAGCACGCCACCAATCATATCTTCATCATCATCGTCAATATTGGGCAATGCCACCTCACCTGAGCCAATCTGCTTTCTATGAAAATCGTCAATCTGCCCCAAAATATCACTCATGAGCGTTTTCATTTTGGTTAGGGTTAGTCTAAACGCATGAATGGAGCTTTCAAGGCGTTTTAAAAGATTGACTGTCATCAAAGATTGTAGGCTTTTTTCACGGTCAGCTTGGCGAAAGCGAGAGCCTGTGCCTGTGGTGGTATCAAACAGTTCAGCATACTGTGCCAACCTGCTTGGCAAGATATAACCCATGGGGGCATAGACCGTCATCTTAATGCTGGCTAATAGCGTGTAAATGTCATTTAAGGCAATGTTATTATCCACACTAATGCCACAGCGATAAGATAGGGGCTTGTGGCGAGTGGGGAATTTACCAATGGCTTTGGTGTCATAAAAAGTTTGAATGTGCTTTCTTGAACGAGCAATGGTAACGCTATCTAAGAGCTTAAAAAAATCCAATTCTAGTTTGTTTAAAATAGCATCGGTTGTACGATACTCAGGCGGTAGCTTTGTCCATTCATTGAAGGCAGTTTGGGCTTTTCTAAATATTGTGTCTATGCTTTGATTGATGTCTAATTTATCTTCTAATAAACTGCTATCGCCTTCATAAGCTAAGGCAAGCTGATTTTTTAGGTCGTTGAATTTATTATTAACAGGCGTAGCAGACAACATCAGAACCTTGGTTTTTACCCCTTGGCGAATGATTTTGTTCATCAAATGATCATAGCGTGTTTCTTTATCTTTAAAATATTCTTTATTTCTAAAATTATGCGACTCATCTATCACCAGCAAATCATAATTTCCCCAGTTTATTTTGGACAAATCCATACCCAAAGTATGCCCCGATGTTCTAGATAGGTCTGTGTGATATAAAACATCATAATTAAATCGGTCTTTGGCAAAAATATTAGTGATGACATTGGTGTTATAACTTGTCCAGTTATCGCTTAACTTTTTGGGGCATAGCACCAAAACACTTTTATTTCTAAGTTCATAATATTTGATGACTGCCAAAGCACTAAAAGTCTTGCCCAGACCCACGCTATCGGCTAGGATACAGCCATTGAACTTTTCTAACTTATTGATAATACCGATAACAGCATCTTTTTGAAATTCAAACAATTTCTGCCAAATAAGCGTATTTTGATAGCCCGTTTTATCATTAGGTAGATTGTCCTCATTGCTGTCGTCTAAAAATTCCTTAAACAAATGATACAATGCCAAAAAATAAATTCTTTGTGGGTCGTTTTCTTGATAAACTGACTCTATGTGGCGAACGATTTCTTGGCTGACATCATGTGCTTTTGTGGGGTCGCACCATAACTGGTCAAATACCATTTCATGCTGTTTGACAGCACTGGTGTCGTTCATGACATAGACAAAATTAGATAATGCATTGCTTTTTTGTAAACCCAACCCCACAGGCGTAAACCCTTGGGAGATTGGGGTGTATAAGAAATGATGATTTTCATATTTTAAGATACAAAAATTTTGTATGGATTGATTGCTGATATTGGACTTAAAAGTGGCTTTTTGCCTTATCCAATTAGCACACTCTTTGGCAATGGCTTTTTGATTGAGTTTGTTTTTTAGGTGAATTTCAAATTCACTGCCATATAAACTTTTCTCATAAGTTGGCTTAGGAATAAAAAATTCTCTTTTTTCTTTTTTGTCTTGGGCAACGGCAGAGACCGGCTCAAAACTGGATGAGCTAAAAATAAAATCAAAACTTTGCAATTGATTTAAGTGTTCTTTTAGGGTTTCATAAGCATAAATAGAAAAACTATCACCAATGAATTTACATTGGGTATTTGAGTTTAGGTGTTGTTTTATCTCATCAGCAAGCAGATGATTGATATTGTCTATGAGTGTCATGTGTTGCCTTGGGTGTATCGCTCTTCGCTTTAAAATAAAGGATATGTTGGTAGATGTCAAGTGTATTCAAAAAAGAGTTTTGAGCAGTGCTCGATAGCCTAAGCATGTTAATAAAAATACACAATAATTACATAAGATTGCCGTGGTGTCCATGCTAAAATACACACCCCTTTTCTTATCTTTTATGTTATGTTATTAGCCATTATTGCGATGATTGTCGGCATTGCCTTGCTTGTGTATAGTGCCGAGTTTTTTATTGAAGGGTCGTCTGGCATCGCCCTAAAATTTGGTATGCCCAAACTGTTGGTGGGTATGCTGGTCATTGGGGTGGGCACGTCCGCCCCTGAGATAGTCGTGTCGGTGTTGTCCACGCTAAACGGAGCCCCTGGTTTGGCACTGGGTAATGCGTACGGCTCAAACATTACCAACATCACGCTTGTGCTGGGTGCAACAGCGTTGGTGAGCCCTTTATTTATCCAAAAATCCTTGGTCAAATCCGACTTTTTGATACTCATTGGTATTACCGCTTTGGCGATTTTTCAGTTATTGGACGGACAAGTGAGCCGTCTGGACGGGGCGATACTCCTTGGAGCGTTGGCGGTGTTTTTGGCGTTTCAGATTTATATGGCAAAACTGGGCAAGTCCGCCAGTGATGACGTGCCTGACACGGTCGATTTTCGCATGGGCATGGCGGTCGCCAAACTCGTCGGGGGCTTGGTGGTGCTGGTGCTAAGTTCACGCCTTGTGGTGTGGGGAGCGGTGGAGATTGCCAAAATCGCAGGGCTGTCCGAGCTTATCATTGGTCTTACCATTGTGGCGATAGGCACAAGCTTGCCCGAGCTGGTCTCATCTATCATCGCTGCACGAAAGGGCGAAGATGAAATGGCTTTGGGTAACGTTATCGGCTCAAACATCTTTAACACCCTAGCGGTCGTGGGCATTCCTGCTACCATCATGCCGATGGCGGTGGCTCGTGAAGTGGTGAGCCGTGATATGATTGTCATGGGTGGGGTGACGGGATTGCTGTTTGTCCTGTGCCTGCTTGCCGTGCGTGGCAGTCAAAAACTTGGGCGTGGCGTGGGTGCGGTGCTGTTGTCTATCTTTATCGGCTATACGGTATGGCTGTTTGTGGGTGGCTAAACCATGTTTTGCATAAAAAACGACCATGCATGTGATGGTCGTTTTTTATTGGGTGTCAGATGACCTTACTAAACCGTCCGCTGTGCTTTTGGGTTAGGTATTCATCAAAGACCATTGCTACGTTACGCCCCAGTATCCGTCCTTTGGGTAGGATTTGTACGCCAGTCTCATCAATAAAGACGAGTTTGTCGTCTGCCATTTGGTGTAGGTTTGCCAGCTCTGGCTCAAAATAACGGCGACTGTCAATGCCAAAACGCTCATCAACATCGGCAAAGTCCAAGCGGTCATGGCATAATAAGTTCATGATGACATAACGGCGTAACTTATCCTTCTCATCTGCCTTGATGTGCTTGACGGCAGGGAGTATGCCGTCATTAATGCGTGCTTGATATTCTTTTAAATCAGTGGGGTTTTGCAAGATATGCTCGCCAATCTGACTGATACTGCTTACCCCAAACGAGAGCAGGTCGCACTCGCCCAAGATGGCATAGCCTTGAAAGTTGCGATGGAGCTTGCCTTGACGTTGGGCGATTGCCATGTCATCATCAGGGCGAGCAAAATGGTCAATACCAATATACTGATAACCTGCGTCCGTGAGTGCCTTGATGGTGTCGCCAAACATGGTGAGCTTGTCGGCAGGACTGGGCAGGTCGTCATCTTTGATACGGCGTTGGGCGGTGAATCGCTCGGGCAGATGGGCGTAGTTAAACACCGATAAGCGGTCAGGGGCTAGGGCGATGATTTTGGCGACTGTGTCCGCCATGCTCGCCACACTCTGATGGGGCAGACCATAAATCAAGTCAATGTTAATTGAGCCAAAGCCTAGCTGTCTGGCTTCACGCATGACCGCCTGCACCATGCTGTGGGGCTGTACACGGTTCACAGCTATCTGTACGGTCTCGTCCAAATCCTGCACCCCAAATGATAAGCGATTGACCCCCAGTGAGCGTAAGACCGCCAAAGTCGTCTCCCTAAGCTCTCGTGGGTCAATCTCTACCGAATAGTCCCCGTCATCAGCAAAGTCAAATTCATCTTGTAAAAACCGCCACAACACGGTCAGCTCATCATCACTCAAAAAAGTAGGTGTACCGCCCCCTAAATGGACTTGTTTGACCTTTGCATTGCCGTTTAGCAGGGATTTTTTATGGCGAATTTCTCTAAATAGATAGTCTAGATAATCGCCCGAGTCGCTATTTTTCTTGGTGATGATTTTGTTACAACCACAGTAGTAGCACAGATGACGGCAAAAGGGGATATGAATGTAGAGCGATAGGGGGACGGCAGGGTCTTTTTTCTGTAAAATGCTCATCTCCACACCGTCTGCAATGGGGGCGAACTCTAAGGCGGTCGGATAGGACGTGTAACGGGGGCCTTGACGGTTGTATTTTTGAATCAAGGCTTCATCAAAGCTGACTTGGCTAAAATGGTGCATGGCTGTTGTCAATAAATGGGTATTGGAGTGTTATTATAACCGTTTGGGCGGTGCGAGACAATAATACTTTTGGGGATTGATGTCACCAAAGGGCATGACAGGCACACCTGACAAGACCATTGTTTTAAAAATGCCAAATGGTGCGGGTTTGGGCTAATTGGTAAATTTATTCAATGAATAAAAACAAAACCCCAAAACAAAAGTTCTGGGGTTTTAAGCAAGCTGTTAGCTTAGGCTAGGGCAGATTTTGCTTTTTCGCAGATTGCCGTGAACGCTGCTGCGTCATGCATGGCGATGTCTGCTAGGATACGGCGGTCAATCTCAATGCTTGCCTTTTTAAGACCATTGATAAGACGGCTGTATGACAAGCCATTTAGACGAGCACCTGCATTGATACGAGCAATCCACAGACGGCGGAAAGAGCGTTTTTTGTTACGGCGGTCTCTATATGCGTATTGACCTGCTTTCATTACCGCTTGTACGGCAACACGATACACACGAGAGCGTGCACCATAGTAACCTTTTGCACGAGCCAAGACTTTTTTATGACGGCGGTTAGCCTGTACACCACGTTTTACACGAGCCATTAGATTCTCCTAGATATTAAATGTATGGGCACATACGGCGGATTGATGGAACGTCAGCGACGTGAACCATGACGCAACCACGCAATTGGCGGATACGCTTAGGAGATTTTTTGGTCAAAATGTGGCGTTTGAACGCTTGTTTGCGTTTAAAGCCGTTGGCGGTTTTTTTAAAACGCTTTGCCGCACCACGTTTGGTTTTTAGTTTTACTTTCATAAGTAGCCTCTTTATTAAAGGTTGGCACACCAACCGATGAACCTTTTTGCCAATTTACTTAAAAATAAATAGCGGAAGGTGGGACGTGTATTATAAAGGGTTTTTGGGTGGATTGCAAGTGATTTTGCCAACCAAACAATGATAAAACAATGACAAACCCCACCCACTATGCTAAGATTATTTTATTTACCCACAAAG